>OFHK01000026.1_pt1 | contig 48116 bp, 26 predicted proteins | sample 1521951 | NCBI WGS metagenome assembly OFHK01 (sample SAMEA2468436, study PRJEB22500) | soil metagenome | biome: Glassland; feature: Farmland; material: Clay | place: Australia | collected 2013-01-31 | depth 0.55 m
CCCCCCCCCAGCGTGGCGGGGGCCGGCGCGACCCCCGGGGCGGCCGAGCGCCCCCCCGCCCGGGGCGCCCCCCGCCCCCCCCCGGCCACGCGCGCCCGCCAGTGACAGGTCGCTCAGATCCCCGAGGTGGCCGATGCGGAACACCCGCCCGGCCAGCCGGCCCAGCCCGGCGCCGAGCGACATGTTGTAGCGCTCGAGGATCAGCTGGCGCACCAGGTCAGCATCGTGCCCGTCAGGAACCATGACAGCGGTGAGCGTAGGGGAGTAGTCAGCGGGCTGCTGGCAGACGATGCCGAGCCCCCAGCCGCGGACCGCCCGGCGGGTAGCCTCCGCATGCCGGGCGTGCCGTGCGAAGACGGCTGGCAGTCCCTCCTCGTCGAACATGGCGAGCGCCTCACGGAGCCCGAACAGCAGGTTGGTTGGCGGCGTGTAGGGGAAAAGGCCGGTCCCGGCCGCCGCGAGCAGCGGCTGCCAGTCCCAGTAGCTGCGCGGCAGGCGGGCACGGCTCGCCGCGGCGATCGCCTTCTCGCTGACCGCGTTCAGGCCCAGGCCGGGGGGCAGCATCATGCCTTTCTGGGAGCACCAGATGGTGACGTCGACACCCCACTCGTCGTGGCGGTACTCCACTGACCCGAGACACGAGATCGTGTCCACGATCAGCAGCGCCGGATGCCGGGCGCTGTCCATCGCAGCCCGGATCAGCGGGATCTGGCTGGCACAGCCGGTGGACGTTTCGTTCGCAACGATTGTCACCGCCTTGATCTGGTGCCCCGGATCCGTGGACAGCTTCCCGTGAACCTGCCCGGCCTGGACGCCCCGGCGCCAGTCACCGGGAACGATGTCAACGGCCAGGCCCAGCTTCCTGGCCATCTGTGACCACAAGGTGGCAAAGTGCCCAGTGTCGAAGGCGAGCACGCGATCGCCGGGCGACAGCGTGTTCACCAGCGCGGCCTCCCAGGCGCCGGTGCCCGAGGAGGGATACAGGGCGACGGGCCGCGCCGTGCCGCACAGCCGCCCGGCGCCAGCGAGCACGTGGCGGGCCAGCGCGGCGAACTCCGGGCCGCGGTGATCGATGGTGGGTGCCGCCATCGCCCGCAGTACGCGGTCGGGGACATTCGTCGGCCCCGGGATCTGGAGAAAGTGGCGGCCGCTCTGGTACGCCATGTACATGTCCTTTCGCAGTGTGGCGGGCACCGGGCCGGCACCGGGGGGCGAGCCGGGACCACCGCACCAGAGCGCGGAACTCGCGGCGGCGCTGCGGCGCGTGGTCGGCGGTGAGGTCCGGTTCGACTCCTACAGCAGGCACCTGTTCTCCCGCGACGCGAGTATGTATGCGATCGAGCCGATCGGGGTGGTTTTCCCCCGCGACGCCGCCGACGTAGCGGCCACCGTGTCCACCGCCGGCGAGTTCGGCGTCCCGGTGCTGCCCCGGGGCGCCGGGACCAGCCTGGCCGGCCAGACGGTGGGGCGGGCGATCGTGATGGATCTGTCCCGGCATATGAGCAGGATTATCGAGATCGACCCCGGGCGGCGCGTGGCGCGTGTGCAGCCCGGTGTGGTGCAGGAGCAGCTCAACCTGGCGGCCGCCCAGGATGGGCTGGTGTTCGGCCCGGACACCTCCACCAAGAACCGGGCCACGCTCGGCGGGATGATCGGCAACAACTCGGCGGGCAGCCAGTCGGTGCGTTATGGCATGACGATCGACCATGTGCTCGCCCTCGACGTCGTACTGTCCGACGCGAGCCAGTCCACGTTCGGCCCGCTGACGGCGGAAGAACTGCGCAGCAGGGCTGCGGCGCCGACGCTCGACGGGACCATCTGCGGGGCGCTGCCAGGTCTCCTCGAACGCCACGCCGGCGCCATCGCCACCGGCTACCCGCGGTTCTGGCGGCAATCCGGTGGCTACCGGCTGGACCGCCTGGCCGGGCGGGCCACGCCGGGCAGGCCGGGTGGAGCGGGTGGGCAGGGTGGGTCCGCCGGCCCGGCCGGGCTCGATCTGGCGAAGTTCGTGGTTGGCTCGGAGGGCACCCTGGTCACCGTCGTCGAGGCGACCGTCCAGCTGGTGCCCGCGCCGCGGCACCGGGTCATCGCCGTGGGCCATTTCACGTCCGTGCAGGCGGCAATCGAAGCGACGGAAGACGCTCTGGCCTGCCAGCCCGCCGCCGTCGAACTGCTCGACCGCACCATCCTCGAACTGTCCCGCCGGAAGATCGAGTACCGGTCGCTCGGGTCGATCCTGCATGGCGATCCGGAAGCCCTGCTGTTCGTGACCTTCTTCGGCGACACCCTGGCCGAGGCGGTTGCCGGGCTCGACCAGCTGGACGGGCGCTGGCAGGCACACGGCCACGGCTATCACACTCTCCAGGCCGTCGGCGCAGCCGGGCAGGCAGCGCTGCTGAAGGTCCGCGAGGCCGGGCTGGGCCTGCTGATGGCGGCGAGCACCGGTTCCCGCCGGCCGCTGGCCTTTGTGGAGGACACCGCCGTCGAGCCGGCCAAGCTGGCCTCCTACGCCAGCCGTTTCCGGCAGATCCTGGACTCCCGTGGCCTGACAGCGGGCTTCTACGGTCACTGCTCGGTCGGGTGCCTGCACATCCGCCCGTTCGTTGACCTGAGTGAGCCTGGGCAGGCGGAGCTCATGCGCACCGTCGCTGAGCAGGTGCGCGACCTGGTTCTGGAGTACGGCGGGGTCAACTCCAGCGAGCATGGCGATGGGCTGGCCCGCAGTGAATTCAACCGCCGGGTGTTCGGGGACGGGCTCTACGCCGCCATGCAGGAGACGAAACGGCTCTTCGACCCGGAGAACCGGATGAATCCGGGGAAGATCGTGAACGCGCCCGCGATGACAGATCATCTGCGCGATACCGTGCAGCCGGGCCAGCCACCCCGGCCACCACCCGCAACGCGGCTCGCCTTCGGCACGCCCGGCGGAATGCGCGATGCCGCCGACCGCTGCATGAATATCGGGCTGTGCCGCAAGACGTCTGCTGGCGTCATGTGCCCTTCATACATGGCCACCCGCGAGGAAGAGCATTCGACCAGGGGGCGCGCGAATGCCTTGCTGCACGCGCTCTCCATGCCTGACCCGCACTCGGCGCTCGGTGACGGCCGGCTGCACGGCATCCTGGACCTCTGCCTTGAGTGCAAGGCCTGCAAAAGCGAATGCCCGCTCGGTGTCGACATAGCGACATTGAAGACCGAGGCACTCGCCGCCTACCACGATCGTCATGGTGTGCCGCTGCGCTCGCGCATGTTCGGGTCTATCCGCACGCTGAACCGGCTGGGATCGGCGGCGTTCCCGCTGTCCAACCTCGCCAGCGGGTGGCGGCCCGCCCGCCTGGCGGCGCATCGCTGGCTGGGGATCAGCGCCGCGCGGCCCTTGCCCCGGTTCCAGCGGCAGGACCTGCGCCACTGGTTCGGGCACCGGGCTGGCCCGGCGAAGCCGGCGTCCCAGGGCGGGCTGATCTTCCTCGCCGACTCCTTCACCACCTTCACCGAGCCCTCGGCGCCACGGGCAGCCATCGAACTCCTGGAACTGGCTGGGTGGCAGGTCCGGTTCGAGGATGCCGGCTGTTGTGGCCGGGCCAGCCTGTCCAAAGGGCTGATCGGCCAGGCCCGGCGGATGGCCGTGAGCATGGCCGGCCGCCTTGGCGAGGCGGCTGCCCGCGGGGTGCCGATCGTCGGGGTGGAGCCGTCCTGCCTGCTGACCCTGCGTGACGAGTACCTGGCTCTGCTTCCCGGCGACCCGCGGGCGCGGGCGGTGGCTGCCGCCACGCGGCTGCCGGAAGAACTTCTCCTGGAGGCGATCGCCTCCGGCAGGCTCATCCTGCCGCAGCGCAATCCCGTCAGCGGCCGCCGGATCTTGTTCCACGGTCACTGCCATCAGAAGGCGCTCACGGGTACTGCCGCGACAACTGCTCTGCTCCACGCCATCCCCGGTGCCGAGGTCATCGAGGTTGACGCCGGGTGCTGCGGCATGGCCGGCTCGTTCGGCTTCGAGGCGGAGCACTACGAACTGTCCATGCGCATCGGCGGACTCCGGCTCTTCCCCGCCATCCGGGCCGAAGCGGAGGACACGATCATCGCGGCGACGGGCGTGTCCTGCCGGCAGCAGATAGCGCACGGCACCGGGCGGCCCGCCCGCCATCCGCTGGAAATCATCCGGCAGGTACTGCCGGCTCCATCGCCGGCCCGGCGATGTTGAGCCGCTAGCAGCACCGGACCTGGAGCCCCATCAGAAGTGCCCAGGCCGCATGCTAACTATATCAATCATTGCTTGATATAGTTAGCATGGAATCGATCACGCCGGAGCTGCCGGTCGTGCACCTGCCGTTCGCGGACAGGCTTCCCCAGCCGGCGGCCGTGGTGGAAAACACCTACGACCTAGCCGAGAAGCTGCTGGCCGACCAGCGGAAATTCGCGGAGGGCCTGCTGAAGGCGGCCAAGCCGCTCGTCCCCGCCATCCTGCCGGCCAACCCGTCACCGGGCCGTCACCACAGCGTCACCATGCGCGTTCACAACTGAGGCAGGAAGCTGGAATGAGCGTACGAGCCGCGTTGATGCGCGCCCCGGGGAGGACTCGCCTGGCGTGGAATGGAGTGTGGTCAGTTTGGGTTGCCACCATGACCCGGATCGACCACGTCTGCGGGAAGCCGGCCGGCTGCCAGACGAGCCATGGTCAGAAAGGGCTGGTATCACGGCCCCAAATGAACACACCCGATGATTCCGGTTCTCGGCATGGTCAATTCAGGCTGCTGTTATCCCAAATCGACCACATCTGGCCACCTCTGAGCGAGTCGTTCATTCACCCCGGTGGTAGGTGCGGGCTAGTCCCACCAGAAGGTCCAGATTGGTGTTTCCATCACTCTGGCTGCGATGCGGGGATGTCGTTGCGGCCTTGCCTTCTCCACCAGGCATTCTCCCGAAGTTGATCACATGATCAAGTCAATTGACCAAGTGAAGGGCATCCGGGGCCGGGCAGTCAATAGGATCGCCGCGAGCTGTCTGTCGTCGAGGAAGGGGGAGTCCGCTGTCCCGGATGAGCGCCGAGGCCCGCCGTGAGCAGTTCGTTTCGGCCGCGACCGAGGTCATGTCCGCCAACGGGCTGGAGCACGCCACCACCCGGGCCATCGCCGCTGCGGCCGGGGCGCCGCAGGGGCCGTCGACCCCGCGAAGGGCCTCATCGCGGCGGTCCGCGACGGCCTGAACGCCTGCTGGGACCACGTCGTGGGCGACGACGGACTGCAGCTCCTCCAGTACGAACTCACCATCTTCAGCCTGCGCACCCCTGGCTACGAATGGCTGGCGCAGGCCCAGCAGGCGGCACTCTTCACCGGGCACGGCGGGCTGCGCTGAGCACCTGCTCATCCTGGCGCACACGCTGCCCGTGCTGGTCTCAGCCTCTGCCGATGAAGGGCATTTTCGTGGCTGTGATGGTCAGGAACTGCACGTTGGCGTCCAGCGGCAGGCCTGCCATGTAGAGCACCGCGGCAGCCACGTGCTGGGCGTCGAAGGTGGGCTCGGACGCCAGCGAACCGTCGGCTTGTGGCATGCCGTGGCTCATCTGCCCGGTCATGTCCGTGGCGGCGTTCCCGATGTCGATCTGCCCGCACGCGATATCGAAGTCCCGCCCGTCAAGGGAAATGGACTTCGTCATGCCGGTGATCGCGTGCTTGGTGGCGGTGTAGGCGACGCTGTGCGGGCGCGGGCTGTGCGCGGATATCGAGCCGTTGTTGATGATCCGGCCGCCACGCGGCGTCTGGGCCTTCATCATCCGCACCGCGTGGTGGGCGCACAGATAAGCGCCGGTGAGGTTGACGTCGACGACCTGCCGCCAGTCAGGCCAGGAGATCTCGTCGACCGCCCCGCCGGGGGTGAACACCCCCGCGTTGTTGACGAGCAGGTCAACGCGTCCCCACCGCTCGTGAACGGCCTCGAACAGCCCGGCGACGGATTCGGGCACGGTGACGTCGGCCGGGACGGCCAGCCCGGCTCCGGCCGGCGATGCCGCCGAGGCCAGCGTCTCCTGCAGTGCGTCCCCGCGCCGCCCGGCCGCCGCGACCTGCCAGCCGGCCGCGAGCAGGGCCTGGGCGACGCGCCGGCCGATACCCGATCCTGCCCCCGTCACGACGGCGACGCCGGTGGTTGCCATCCCAGTCCTCTTCGCGGGTTGCGTGCGCGGAGCCAGCCAGGCGGCTGGCATCCGGGCCATGACCGGCCCAGCGTAGCCGCAGATTCACGGCCCGAAGTCTGGATCTGGACGGCCTGAGTTCTCTACGGTTACGTCAGCCGTACGGCCGGCAGAGTTGTGAGGGCCTCATGGGTTTCGTCAAACCATACCTGCCAGACCTCGACTATGACGAGTGGCGCGCCAGGCCGCGGGCGGAGCGCCTGCGCACGATGGTCGTGGACTGGGCGAGCGCGGGTTTCGGCACGCCCGACGCGGTTTATGTGCTGTACATCCTCAAGATCGTCGGCTACGCCGCGGCGGCCGTCTTCTTCGTGACCCTCACCCCCGGCATCGGCGGCTTCGGTGACGTGGCGAAGTGGTGGGCCGAGCCGATCGTGTTCGAGAAAGTCGTGCTGTGGACCCTGCTGTTCGAGGTGCTCGGCCTCGGCTGCGGGTTCGGCCCGCTGACCCTGCGGTTCCTGCCCCCGATCGGCGCGTTCCTGTACTGGCTGCGGCCCGGGACGATCCGCCTGCCGCCCTGGCCGGGCAAGGTACCGGGAACCAGGGGGACAACCCGGACGCTGCCCGATGTCGTGCTGTACGCCGGCGTGCTGGCCGCGGCGCTGTGGGCACTGCTCGCGCCCGGCTCGCGGAGCCTGGGCGGTCTGCCCGGCACGGCCGGCCTGATCGAGCCCGCCCGGCTGTGGCCGCTGGTGATCCTGCTCCCGGTGCTGGGCCTGCGTGACAAGACGATCTTCCTGGCCGCCAGGGCCGAGGTCTACGGGACGATGACGCTGACGTTCCTGCTGCCGGGCACCGACATGATCGCCACCGCGAAGTTCGTCCTGCTGGTGCTGTGGTGGGGCGCCGCGACGTCCAAGCTGAACCGTCATTTCCCGCACGTGGTGTCGGTGATGATGTCGAACAACCCATTGCTGCGCGCCAGGGCGCTCAAGCGCATGTTCTTCCGGAGCTACCCCGGCGACATCCGCCCGTCGGCCGTGTCCCAGGCGCTCGCGCACGGCGGGACCGCGCTCGAGTTCACCGTCCCGCTGCTGCTGTTCCTGTCCCGCGGCGGCACGCCGACCATCATCGCCGCGACCATCATGGTGGCGTTCCACCTGCTGATCCTGACCAGCATCCCGCTCGGCGTGCCGCTCGAGTGGAACGTCTTCATGATCTTCTCGATCTGCTACCTGTTCGTTCACTACGCCTTCATCGGCCCGGCGGCCATCACGCAGCCACTGCCTGTCCTGGTGTTGCTGGCCGTGATGGTCGCGACCATCATCACCGGCAACCTCGCGCCGGCGAGAACCTCGTTCCTGCCGGCCATGCGCTACTACGCCGGGAACTGGGACACCTCGCTGTGGTGCCTCAAGCCCGAGGCGGCGGCCAAGCTCGACGCCGGCATCAGGAAAGCCGCGGCGCTGCCCAGCGTGCAGCTGACCAGGCTCTACGGGGAGCAGACCACGGACCTGCTGATGCACAAGGGCATGGCGTTCCGTGCCATGCACACGCACGGGCGCGCCCTGTACGGGCTGATCCCGCGCCTGTGCGGGCCGGCCCACGAGACCGACTACACACCGGTAGAAGGTGAGCTCATCGCTGGCACGGTGCTCGGCTGGAACTTCGGCGACGGCCACCTGCACAACCGGCAGCTCATCAGCGCCATCCAGGAGCGCTGCCAGTTCGCCGCGGGCGACGTCCGGGTCGTCGTGCTGGACGCCCAGCCCATCCACCATCCACGTCAGCACTACCAGCTCATCGACGCGGCGGCCGGGGTCCTCGAGGAGGGCTATGTCGCGGTCAGCGACATGCTCGCCCGTCAGCCCTGGACCGCGGACTTCCCGGTGGAGGTGGTGTCCGTGCCCGCCACCGGGGCACCGGTGGAGCAGGGCCTCGCGGAGCCGTGACCCGGCGCCGCCGCGCGGGCGGTGCGGTGATCGCTGTGGACGAACACCCGGGGGAAATATCTGATGGCTCCGCATTCTTGAGTGTGGATGACTCAAGTTTTGGAGGCCTTCATGAGCGAGACGCTCACACTGCCGGTACTGCCGCTCGATGACGAGGTCGTGCTGCCTGGCATGGTGGTCCCCATCGAGCTGTCGGACACCGAGGTCCGTGCCGCCATTGACGCGGCGCGCAACAAAGGGCTGGGCCGGGGGCCCGGCATTCGTCCCGAAGAAAAGGCACGGGTCCTGCTGGTGCCACGGCTCGGTGAGCGCGGGCTGGCGGCAGTGGGCACGCTGGCCGTGGTGGAGCAGGTCGGCCGGATGCCTGGCGGGGAGCCGGGCGCGGTCGTCCGCGGCGTCGCCCGCGTCCGGATCGGCTCGGGAACCACCGGGCCGGGCGCGGCGCTGTGGGTGGAAGGCACAGTGATCGAGGAGACCGGCCGCGGCGCCCGCGCCGAGGAACTGGCCACCCAGTACAAGCCGCTGGTCATCGGGGTGCTGGGCAAGCGTGGCGCGTGGCAGGTCATCGACATGATCCAGCAGATCGACGACCCGTTCGCGATCGCGGACCAGGCCGGGTACGCCAGTTACCTGACGGCGGAACAGAAGCTCACCCTGCTGGAGACCGCGGACCTGGTCAGGCGGCTGGAACTGGTCATCGGCTGGACGCGGGACCACCTCGCCGAACTCGACGTCGCCGAAACCATCCGTAAGGACGTCACCGAGGGGATGGAGAAGCAGCAGCGGGAGTTCCTGCTCCGCCAGCAGCTCGCGGCGGTGCGCAAGGAACTGGGCGAGCTGACCGGCGACGGCTCGGGCGGGGAGGACGACTACCGGGCCAGGGTGGAAGCGGCTGACCTGCCAGAGAAAGTGCGCGAGGCAGCGCTGAAAGAGGCCGGCAGGCTGGAGCGGACGCCGGACGCCTCCCCGGAAACCGGGTGGATCAGGACCTGGCTGGACACCATCCTGGAGATGCCCTGGAACCAGCGGTCCGGGGACGCGTACGACATCACCGGGGCGCGGCGGATCCTCGACGAGGACCACACCGGGCTCGACGATGTGAAGGAGCGGATCGTCGAGTACCTGGCGGTGCGCAAGCGCCGCGAGGACCGGGGGCTCGGCGTCATCGGCGGCCGCCGCAGCGGCGCCGTGCTCGCGCTGACCGGGCCACCCGGTGTTGGCAAGACCTCGCTGGGCGAGTCCGTGGCCCGCGCGATGGGCCGCAAGTTCGTCCGGGTCGCGCTGGGCGGGATCAGGGATGAGGCGGAAATCCGTGGTCACCGGCGGACCTACGTCGGCGCGCTGCCCGGCCGGATCGTCCGGGCCATCCGCGAGGCCGGCACCATGAACCCGGTCGTGCTGCTCGACGAGGTGGACAAGATCGGGGCCGACTACCGCGGTGACCCCGCGGCGGCACTGCTCGAGGTCCTCGACCCGGCGCAGAACCACACCTTCCGCGACCACTACCTGGAGGTCGATCTCGACCTGTCCGACGTCGTGTTCCTGGCCACCGCCAACGTGCTCGAAACCATTCCAGGCCCGCTGCTCGACCGGATGGAACTGGTCCAGCTCGACGGGTACACCGAGGACGAGAAGGTGCTCATCGCGCGGGACCACCTGCTCCCCAGGCAGCTGTCCAAGGCCGGGCTCGAGCCCGGTGAGGTGGCGCTGGCAGAAGACGCGCTGCGGCTGATGGCGTCGGAATACACGCGCGAAGCCGGGGTCAGGTCACTGGAGCGCGCGATCGCGCGGGTGCTGCGCAAGCTGGCGGCCCAGGTCGCGCTGGGCTCGGTCACGCTGCCGGTCCAGGTCAGCGCCGCCACCCTGCGCGGCTACCTGGGACGGCCGCGGTTCGTGCAGGAGACAGGCCTGGCAGCAGACTCCCGGCGGACCGCCGTGCCCGGCGTGGCAACTGGGCTGGCCGTGACCGGCACGGGCGGCGACGTGCTCTACATCGAGGCGTCGCTGGCCGATCCGGAGACCGGGTCGACCGGGGTCACGCTCACCGGCCAGCTCGGCGACGTCATGAAGGAATCCGCCCAGATCGCACTGTCCTACCTGCGCTCGCACGGCGCGGAGCTGGAGCTGCCCGTCTCTGACCTGAAGGATCGCGGCGTGCACGTGCATGTCCCGGCCGGCGCGGTGCCCAAGGACGGCCCCAGCGCGGGCATAACGATGACCACGGCGCTGGCCTCGCTGCTTTCCGGCCGGCCGGTCCGCCCGGACGTCGCGATGACCGGCGAGGTGTCGCTGACCGGGCGGGTGCTGCCGATCGGCGGTGTGAAGCAGAAGCTGCTCGCCGCGCACCGGGCCGGCATTACCACCGTGCTCATCCCGCAGCGCAACGAGCCGGATCTGGACGACGTGCCCGGCGAGGTGCTCACCAAGCTTGATGTGCATCCGGTCGGCGACGTCCGCGACGTGCTCGCGCTGGCCCTCGAGCCGGCCAGGTCGGCGCCGGTGGCTGCGTGAGGGGATGCGTCACTCACACACCGTCCCGGTGGCGTGCCAGCGGGCAGGTCTGCCGATGGGCAGCATCAGCCCCGTCCCTGGCCGGCTACCGGCGCCAGGACGCCACAGGCCTGCCCGCCCGGGCAGGAAGCCATCCCCTGGTGGTGCGCGAGCGTGAGCCTGACCAGCCCACTTTCGAGGTCCCGGAGATCGGTGTGGCATTGGGTGGCCAGCTGGGATAGGTAGGGAAGATCTGGGCCGGCCTGGCCGGGGCCGAGCAGGCCGAGGTGCCGTGCGCCAGCCGCGGCGCGCTGGCCGAGCGGGGGCTGCGCGCCGGGCCACACTCCCCTGAGCTCGCGCAGGAACAGCTGGATGGTCACCGGCCCCCAGCCGGGCAGGGCATCGAGTGCCCGGCGCAGTTCGGGATAGGTGGTGAGGCGCTGGCCGATCACGGCTACCTGCCCGTCGTAACGTTCGCCGATCACCCCGGACAGGGCCTGGAGCCGGGTCGTGGTACGGAAGTCGTAGCGTGCGTAGCCGCCTTCGTCGAGGTAGGCGATCAGATCCTCTTCGGGTATGTGCCGCGCCTGGCCGATCCGCGCCAGCCCTGCGTCGCTGAGCACGCGGAACGTGCGCTCAGCGATGGCGGCCGATATCCGGGTGCCGAACAGCGTGGCGGCCAGGAACCACCGCTCGACCTGTGCATCCCCGGCGTCGACGTCGATGCCGAGTTCGGTCGAGTAGCGCCCGCCCAGCGTCGCTACGACCAGCCTGGCCAGCCGGGCGTCCTCGGCGGAATTCTCTGCCCGGCCGGTAACCGCCGCCCTGGTCACATTCTGGATTCTCGTGGCTACGGCTGAGCTGGCGGCAGAGGCGAAGGTCCCGGCTGGGGACGTTCGTCCCTGTTGACCCGCCACCCGGTCATGGGAATGTGGCGGCGCCCCGGAACGGGAAGCAGGGCGCCCCGGAACGGGGAAGTCGCATGTGCCGGGACCAGGGTGAGGCGAGGCCCATGTTCGAGCGGATCCTGCTTGCCGTCGACACCTCGGACCATTCCCGTAAGGCGGTCGCCGCAGCGGCCGAGATCGCGTCGCGGTTCCAGGCAGAGGTCCTGGTCGTCCATGTCCGCGAGCCCCGGCTGGCAGAGACGGGGGACCACCTGGAGACCGAACGAGAGGCGGCTGAGCTGGCGGAATGGGCAGCCGAGGAACTCAGGTCCGCTCACGTGCATACGCGGATCAGCATCTGCAGCAGCGGTATTCGCGGCGCCGCAGGCGCTGTCCTCGCCGCTGCCGCGGAATTCCGTCCAGGCCTGATCGTCATGGGCTCACGCGGCCCGACGGAACTGGAGGGCCTGCTGCTGGGAAGCGTCTCGCACAAGGTGATCCAGCTGGCGGATTCCCCGGTGCTCGTGGTCCGCTGACCAGAGATCGCCTGGCTGAATGGCAGGCTCACTTGGAGAACAGGTGCAGGCCCAGCCATGCCCACCAGGCGATGACCGCGATCCGGCCCGTGCGGCTGTGCATGACCCGGCTGAACAGCGCGCTCAGCGTCGGTATCCGGGAGGCGGGGCGGTGAGCGAGTACGGTCAGCCCGATGCCGAGCACGAGGAAGGACAGGTACCCGGCGACGGTGATGGCGTGGCTGCTCATCGGCGGGCCAGGTACCAGCCAAAGGCCAGCCAGCTGAACAGCACGGCCGACCGCCCCGGCGCGGAGCCGAGGACCGCGTTGGCAAGGTAACTGAGGGTTGGGTGCGCGTAGGAGTCGGTGTGGAGTGTGGGCTGCAGGAACAGCGCGGTCAGCTCCCAGACCGATGCCCCCACCCAGACGAAGGCCCACGCGGCCACCCACACCGCAGATAGCCGTCCGGGCTCGTGCTGCGATCCCGCCGAGACCCACCACGCCACGAGGACCCCGGCAATGGCGGGAGCGGCGACCAGGATCGTGGCTGGCCATGAATAGCGCTGGAACAGCCCGACGATCGCTGAGAACGCAACGGCAGCAATGACGGCAGGGATCAGGAGCCGTCTCATCGCGGCGCGGCGAAGGTCCGCCGAGTCATGCGAGAAGACCGTGCCCCGCTCCGGTGACCCGGATCCGTTCCCCGCCGCCGCGGCGTGCGGCTGGGGAACACGGCGGCGGGCATGGTCCCATACCAGTGCCAGCCCGATCACCAGGAGATAGGCGGCCCGGAAGGTATCACCGGACAGGTAGGAGAACACGGCACCTATCACGAAGGTCAGGACCACTGGGTGAACCAGGGCGAGCAGGAGCCGCGGCAGGCCGGCCAGCGCGCCGCGATCATGGTGTGGCGCAGGCGGGGGCATGGCCGGACGTTATCACCCACTTCGCCCGGTCACGTGATCCAGGACCATGCGCGGGACGTAGGCCCATGGTCGCTTTGCGCCGTCACATCTAGCCTGGCTAGACCGCGGAGCTTGCTGCGGGCGGATCCGCCCGGGCTGGTGAGGGGGAGCTGCCGTGGAGAATCCACCGGGGCAGAACGAGGAAACTGGGATAACACCAGGTACAGCAGGCGTTGCGGCGCGGCGCCTGTGGCCGCGGTTCGCCACCATCTACCCGGGATACCAGGACTATCTGGGACGCCGCGGCCGCCCGCCCCGGATGTTCCTCCTGCATCCTGTTGAGATGCCAGCTAACAGGCCGCTTGGCGGGTGAGGAGGCCGGCCGTGAGGATCGTGATCGCGCTGGGCGGCAATGCGCTGCTGCGGCGCTCGGATCCGATGACCACCGAGGTTCAGCGGCGGAACGTCGCGATCGCCGCGGCGGCGATCGCACCGCTGGCCGCCGGGCACAGCATCGCCATCGCCCACGGGAACGGGCCGCAGGTAGGCCTGCTGTCGCTGCAGGCTGAGTCATACGACGGCGCCGAGCCGTACCCGCTGGACGTGCTGGACGCCGGTACGCAGGGCATGATCGGTTACCTGATCCAGCAGGAACTCAGGAGCATCCTGCCACCGCAGAGCCAGGTGGCCACTCTGCTCACCATGATCGTGGTAGATCCCCGGGACCCGGCGTTCACCAACCCGACCAAGTTCGTCGGTCCCGTATATCCAAAAGATGATGCTGACAAGCTGGCGGCGGAAAAGGGCTGGGTGTTCCGGCGGGACGGTCCCGCCTGGCGCCGGGTGGTGCCATCCCCGCAGCCCCGGCGCATCCTGGAGATCGAGCCGATCACCTGGCTGCTGGACCGGGGAGCGGTGGTCATCTGCGCGGGCGGCGGGGGGATCCCCACGATGTACCCGTCCTCAGGCCCGGGTGCTCTGGTGGGCGCCGAGGCGGTCATCGACAAAGACCTGGCGAGCGAGCTGCTCGCCGAGGATGTGGGCGCGGACCTGTTCCTGATGGCTACCGATGTGGACGGCGTCTACGTTCACTGGGGCACACCGCGGCAGCGGCGGCTGGGCGTCGTAACGCCGCAGGAACTGGCCGGGCATGAGTTCGCGGCCGGGTCCATGGGCCCGAAAGTCGAGGCCGCAGTTCGTTTCGCCGCCAGAACCGGCCGGCGGGCGGCGATCGGGTCGCTGGCTGACATCGCCGGGATCGTAGCGGGGGACGCGGGCACCAACGTGGTCACGCGGGGCACGTGATGGTTGAGGGAGAAATCGCCCTGACGCTGGCTGGGCACAGGATTCCGGCCCGCGTTCACGAGGCGGTCGTACCGAGGGCCGCCGCGATCTGCTGGATGGCTTCCGTCTCGGCGGGGCTCACGCTCTGCCCATCCTCCTTGTGCGCGGCCGCGACCTTGCTGGCGAGGGTGAGGACGAAGCGGCGGTAGTCGTCGAGTTCCTCGCTGGTCGCCTTGCTCTCAAGCAGTGCCACCGCGTCGCGCACATGCGCAAGCCCGCTGTCCCTGACTTCCCCGGCTGAGTGGTACCTGGTGTGGTCCATCTCGGGCTTTGCCGTCACGATCTCGTCGAGGAGTTCGCTCTCGCCGTGCTGGGCGCGCGCTTCCGTGTACGCCTTCGACATCGCGATCGTCTCACGGATCATCCCCCCGCGCGCCGCGGTGACCACGATCATGCCGGCACTGGGCGGGCCCTCGAGCACTACTTTCCATTCCTCGGGCGAAAAAGCGGCCTTTGCCGTCATGTCATCCTCCTGTTCTTGACGGGTAAGCATGCGGGCCGACCCTCGCGGACATCACCGCTTCGGGACCGCCGCATCTGGCTTCAAGCTGAGGAGGCTGGACCATGCATGCGACCACTTATCGATCCGTTTTCTCGCGGCATTGCCGATACCGATACCGATAAGCAGTGCGGCCAGCGCGCTGGCGATCAGTGCCAATGGGCCGGCCAGCTTCCCGGGATTCCGCTTGCCGCCCTGGCCGGGAGGATGCCGCCGGGCCGGACGACGCCGGGTTGATGGCTGATCGGCCTTCGCAGGCGGTGCAGACATGGCAATCCTTCCTGTACATTCCCCCGGTTACAGGGTCTCGCGGCCCGTGGTGACCTGCCTCGCCCGCCACGGGTGAATCGCCGGTGACGCCACGAGATCACTAACCGCGGCAGCCCCGCCAGCCGGCCTGGCAGCCGCCCGCCGGCCTGGCCGCCCACCGGAGAAAAGCCGGACCAGAGGCCGGGGACGTCGCGGGTGGCCTGGACCGCCCGGTACACCATCCGCGCGTAGACCCTGGTCCCGGGCAGCTGGGGATGGATGTCGTCCGGCCAGAGCAGGTACGTCCGGGTCCTGATCGTGTCGAACCAGTCCGCGAGGACGATGCCCGGGTACCGGCGGACGTAGGCCGTCATCGTGGCGTTGACCTGCTTGCTCCACTGGTCTGGCACGTAGGTGTTGATGAGCACCAGTTTGCGGTCCGGTCCGAGCAGCCGCATCAGCTGGTTGAGCTCGCCGGTGGTGACGATGTAGTTGGTGCCAAGGCCCACCACCACCACTGGGCGCAGCCGGCCGCTGCGCGCGAGCCTGCGCAGCACTGCCAGGCCGGCTGGCATCTGCCGGCTGGGCACGGCATCGATGTAGATGCCTGGCAGCACCGCGTGCAGTGCCATGGCCCCAGCGGCCATGACCGAATCGCCGACCGCGGTGATCTGCCGGCCCACGACCTTGCGTGCGATGGGTGACTGTGCGGGCGTGCTGGCCGCGGGCGCAGCGGCCGGCTGCGGCGCCTGCGCCCGGGTGGCCGCGCTGACCTGCTCACCGATGAGGATCTGCTGCTCCATGCCGGATGGCCCGGTGGGCGCGTGGAAGATGCCGTACCCGGCGGTGCAGGCGACGGTGAGGGCGGCTGCCGCGCACAGCACCGGCAGCGCCCGCACGGGCGAGCGCCAGGCTGCCGTGACCGAGGTGCCGAGCGCCCGGCAGACGGCCGCGCAGGTGGCCCGGAAGCCGTTTCGCAAAATGGGCTCTTCCAGCCACTTCCAGGAGGCGGCCGCCAGCGTGATCGCAGCGGCGATCTCCACTGCCCCCAGCCAGGGGGCGGCGGGTCCCCGCCCATGGATCGCGACCGCGATTCCGATAACCGGCCAGTGCCACAGGTAGATCCCATAGGACCGGACACCCAGCCAGCGCAACGGTGGCAGGCTCAGCAGCGCGCTGATCGTGCCGGGGGCGGCCGCGGCGGCGGTCAGGGCGGCCGCGGCTAGCGCCGCGACGGCCAGCCCGAGCGGGTAGACGACCAGGTCGGCACCGGAGAAGTGGCCCACAGCCCAGGCCAGCACCGCCAGGCCAGCCACGCCAAGGTAATCCAGCCGGCGCGTGAACTCCCGTGGTGCGCCGGTGAGCGTGGCCATCGGCCAGGTCAGGGCCAGCGCCGCGCCCACCAGCAGCCCGGTCGCGTGCGTGTCGGTCCCGTAGTACACGCGGGAAGGATCGGCGCCGGGCAGGTACATCAGCGCCACAGCCACCGAGGCGAGCGCTGCCAGCCAGGCGGCCAGCACCCGGGCCCGCCGTCCCCGGAGCCGGGTGAGCGCCAGCAGCAGGAGCGGCCAGGCCAGGTAGAACTGCTCCTCGATCGCCAGCGACCACAGGTGCTGAAGTGGCGGTGGCGGCCCGGACGAGGCGAAATACGAGACGTGATGAAAAGCCTGGTACCAGTTGCTGGAGTAACTGACCGCAGCAGCCAGCGCCGGCCGGAGTGCGGGCAGCTGATCAGGCTCCAGAACGGCCACCGCCGCGGTCACCGCGACCAGGAGCACGGCCAGGGCCGGCAGCAGCCGGCGCGCCCGGCGGACCCAGAACCGGCGCAGATCCAGGCGGCCATGCCGGGCGGCCAGCAGATCGGTGATCAGGTATCCGCTCAGCACGAAGAAAACGTCAACCCCGAGGAAACCGCCCGGCGCCATGTGGATCCCGAGGTGGAAAGCGATAACGGCGAGTACCGCAAGCGCCCGGACGCCGTCGAGGCCAGGAACCCGGCCGCTGGAATGCCTGGCCTGACGGCCGGCATCAACCGCGATCGCCGTTTCTTTCCCAGCTTGCCCTAGTTGCCCAGCCGTGTCGGACACGGCAGCATGTTTCTTCATCAATTCCGTGATCCCCCCGCTTACAGCAGTCTTTTTCGCCGCGCGGGGGCGAGTGCAAACGCCGTGCCGATGAATAGGAGGGAAGGTACGGCTACGCGTCCTTTAGCGCATTTTCCGGCGCCGAGTCACCATCCTGGCGGCCCCGGGGTGGTCACCACTGGTAGGGCAGGAACTTCCCATCCAGCGTCACCACCACCCGGTCACCGGCGGGGTCGGCCACTCTGGCGACATCGAGGCGGAAATTGATCGCACTCATGATGCCGTCGCCGAACCGCTCGTGTATGAGTTCCTTGATCGTCGGGCCGTAGACCTGAAGAACCTCGTAGAACCGGTAGATCGTCGGGTCCACCGGCACGGCGGACTCCAGCGCGCCACGGGTGGGCTGCAGTTGCAGTGCCTGCACGACGTCGTCGCCGAGGTCGAGCAGCAAGGCGGCCGCCTGGGCCTGCTCCGCGGTCATCGGCTGCTGCCCCAGCAACGCCGAGGTCGTCCACGCCAGCGGCTGGTCCACCGCCTCGGCGAGCTGGGCCCAGGTCAGGCCCAGCCGGGCCTTGGCGGCCCGGACGGCTTCCGCTGCCTCTTTCCTGGTCATCATCACGATCCTCCCGGTGTCGCCTCGTCGCCGGGCCCCGGCGCACTGGTGAGGTTACGTTTCCCATGTGTCGGCCATGTGACGTGGGGAGCAACGGCGCAGCCGTGTGCACGGCTACCTCCTCCGTCACCCGAGCCTGCCGGCGTCCTGCCGTCACATTCTGCGCACCTCACCCACTGATTCTGTTACCAGCCGGTAGGCCGGCGATCGTCCCGTCCCGCGGGACCTATGCCCCTTCCGGCCGCGACTGCGGCGGGCACACGGTCGAACGAGGGGAAGGGGTGTCATATGACTTTGCTGACCAGCCCCGGCCGCGCAGCGGCCCGCGCCGGCCTCGACGCCGAGACGCTCAAAATGACCCTGGAGGCGATCCGGGGGTACGTCGGCGACGCGATTCCCGCGGACAGGCAACTCCAGCTGGACCACGATGATGTCTGCCCGCTGGACGTGGTCAGGGGCATGTGCAGCGACCAGCTGGGGATCCAGCTGCTGTTCATCCCCGAGGAGTACGGCGGGATGGGCGGCGGCACCGTAGACGTCTACCGGGTGTGCGAGCAGATGGCCCGCCTCGACATCGGCGTCGCCACCAGCGTCCTGGCCACCTTCCTCGGCAGCGACCCCATCTTCGTCGGGGCCACGCCGGACCAGAAGCGGGCATGGCTGACCGAGATCGCGGAACAGGGCGTTCTGTACGCCTATGGTGCGACAGAACCCGACGCCGGCAGCGACCTGGCCGCGCTGAAGACGACCGCGGCCCCGGTCGTGGCCGACGGCGTGGTCACCGGGTACCGGCTCAGCGGGCGCAAGCAGTGGATCAGTAACGGCGGTATCGCCGACAGGTACACGATCCTGGCCAGTGCGCCTGGCGGGCCGTCCTGGTTCGTGCTGGAACGGGGCACCGAGGGTTTCACCCAGAACAGGCCGGAAGACAAGCACGGCATCCGGCTCTCCAACACCGCTGCCCTGTTCCTGGACGGCGCTTTCGTGCCGGCCGGGAACCTCGTCGGCGGTGTCGAGGGACAGGGCCTCATCCAGGCGCAGCAGGTGTTCGGTTACACCCGGCTGATGGTTGCCGCGTTCGGCCTCGGGGGTGGCTGGGCGGCGCTGGATCGCGCCATCGAGTACTCCACCACCCGCATTCAGGGCGGAACGCCGCTATCGGCCAAGCAGGGGTACACGCACAAGCTGATCGTCCCGCACGCAGTCAGGCTGGAGGGGGCCCGTGCCTTCATCGAGGATGTGGCCGCGCGGATAGATGCGGGTGAAGGCGCCGACGGCGCGCTCAACACCGAGGGTGCCATCGCGAAGTACCTCGCCACCGAGGCCGGCAACGCCGCGGCCGACGCCGCCATCCAGGCGCACGGCGGCTACGGCTACACCCGCGAGTACGTCGTGGAGAAGATCAAGCGGGATGTCCGCATCACCACGATCTACGAAGGCACCTCCGAGATCATGGAGATGACGATCGCGCGTGGCCGCTGGCAGGCGCACCTGAAGTCGGGCGGCCGCTACTACCGTGACCTCGCCTCCGAGCTGAACGGCCTGCACGCCCGCCATCCTGACGTGGGTGCGGGTATCGCCGCCCTGGCCAACGACGCGCTGGCCAGGGTGCTCGAAGCCTGCCGCCTGAGCCGGCTCACCCGGCATCAGCACGTGCTACTGCGCCTTGGCGAGCTGATCTCCCAAGCCGAGGGTGCGGCCTGCTTCGCGGCTGGTGCCGCGGCGGCGCTCGACGGTGACGTCATGGAAAAGGGGGATCACCGCTTCGATGCCACCACCCTCGCCGCGATGAGCCGCGTTTTCGCCCGCGATGCCGCGCAGAAGGTGGCCTGCGAGGGGATGCGCTGGGTAATCGGGGCGGCAGCCCCCGGTGGCGTCGCCGCGCAGAGCGCAGGCGCCCCGCCGTTCGAAACCAGCCCGGGGCTTGACGCGGTGCTCGCCGCGCAAGCAGGGCTGGTAGCCGACATGGACAGTGTTGCCGACGCCCTCTACGGGCGCGTCGGCTCAGGGTCCCCGACCCAGGACCGAGCCTCATGACCGAGCAGCAGCGCACCTCCCGCCAGCCGCAGCACATCGCCATCGTCGGTGTGAGCGCCATCATGCCCGGGGCGCCCACCGCGGCGGCGTTCTGGTCGAACATCACGCAGGGCCGCTACTGCATCACCGACGTCCCGAAGGACCGGTGGGACCCGGACCTGTACTACGATCCCGACCCGCGCGCGGTGGGCAAGACCTACTCACGCATCGGCGGCTGGATCCGCGAATTCCCCTGGGATCCCATTGGCTGGCGCCTGCCACTGCCACCCAAGGTCAGTGACCAGATGGACGACGGCCAGAAATGGTCGGTTGCCGCGGCGCGCGCGGCCCTCATCGACGCCGGGTGGCCGGACTGGAACGTGGACCCGGAACGGGTCGCGGTGGTCATCGGCAACGCCATGGGCGGGGAGAAGCACTACGCCACGAACCTGGCTATCCAGTTGCCGGAGTTCACCCGCGAGCTCGCCCGTTCCCCAGCGTTCGCCGGGCTGCCGGGCGCGACCCAGGCGGCGATCATCGCCGAGACCAGCCAGTCGTTCCTGAGCCAGTTCCCTGAGATCACCGAGGACACCATGCCTGGTGAGCTGGCGAACATCACCGCCAGCCGGATCGCCAGCCTGCTCAACTTCCGCGGGCCCAGCTTCACCACCGACGCCGCCTGTGCGTCCGGGCTCGCGGGGCTCGCCGCCGCCGCGCAGGGGCTCGCAGACGGGCAGTTCGACGCAGTTGTCACCGGCGGCGTGGACCGCAACATGGGTGTTGCCTCGTTCGTGAAGTTCTGCAAGATCGGGGCGCTGTCCGCGACCGGGACACGCCCGTTCGACGCCGGTGCCGACGGTTTCGTCATGGGTGAGGGCGCCGCGTTGTTCGTCCTCAAGCGCCTCGCGGACGCCGAGCGGGACGGCGACCGGATCTACGCGGTGCTGCTCGGCATCGCCGGGTCGAGTGACGGCAAGGGCAAGGGAATCACCGCCCCGAACCCGGTCGGGCAGCGGCTGGCGATCGCGCGTGCCTGGCAGAACGCGGGCGTTGCACCGGCCACCGTCTCCTTCATCGAAGCGCACGGCACCTCGACCCGCGTCGGCGACGCCGCCGAACTGGAGAGCCTCACCTCTGTATTTGCCGGCGAAACGGTGGCCGCGGGGTCGATCGCGCTCGGGTCGGTCAAGTCCAACATCGGCCACCTCAAGGCCGCCGCCGGCACCGCTGGGCTGTTCAAGATGGTCATGGCCGTGCACGAGAAGGTGCTGCCGCCAAGCCTGAATTTCCGCGAGCCGAACCCGAACGTCGACTGGGCGGCCTCGCCGTTCCGGGTGAACACGCAGTTGCGTGAATGGCCGCAGCCGCCCGGCGGCGTGCGGCGCGGGGGCGTCAGCGCCTTCGGCTTCGGTGGCACGAACTTCCACGCGGTCATCGAGGAATACCTGCCCGGCCGGTACCGCTACGCTGACCGCCGGGTGTTCGCTGGGGCGGACATCCCGGCGGCCGCTGCGGCCAGTGACCTGCTGGCGGCTAGTGGCCCGGCGGGAGCCAGCGGGCCCGCGCAAGCCAGTGGCCCGGCGGGAGCCAGTGGGCACGCGCAAGCCAGGACGCCCCTGCGGGGTGCCCTGGTGGTCGGCGCGGACAGTGAGGCCGAGGTGGCGGCCCAGCTGGTCCGGGTCCGGGACCGCGCCGCGGCCGGTGAGGCACCCCCGTCCGGGCCGCCGGACCCCGCCCTGGCCACAGCCGCGGTGCGGGCCGCCATCGACTACCAGGGACCGGCCGACCTCGCGGACAAGGCGGGCCTGGCAGCGAAGGTGCTGGCCAGTGGCACCCCCGGGATGCGGAAGATGCTGCGCTCGCGCGGCGTCTTCATCGGCCACGGCCCCGCCCCCAAAGTCGCGTTCCTCTACACCGGGCAGGGATCGCAGTACGTCAACATGCTCAGCAAGCTCCGCGAGGTGGAGCCCATCGTGGCCCAGACATTCGCCGAGGCAGACAAGATCATGACTCCCTTGCTGGGCAGGCCGCTGACCGAGTACATCTTCATCGACGGAGACGACCCGGCAGCGGTGACGCGGCTCGAAGGCCAGTTGCTGCAGACCGAGATCACCCAGCCCGCGGTGCTCGCCGCCGATCTGGCCCTGACCCGGCTGCTCCACGCGTATGGCATCCGGCCAGACATGGTGATGGGCCACAGCCTGGGCGAATACGGAGCGCTGGTCGCGGCGGGTGCCCTGTCGTTCAAAGCCGCGCTGGAGGCGGTCAGCGCGCGTGGCCGGGAGATGGCCAGTCTCCGCGTCGCCGACAACGGTGCGATGGCGGCCGTGATGGCACCGCTGGAAGAGATCGAGCGGATCGTGGCATCGGCCGACGGCTACGTGGTCATCGCCAACATCAACAGTGGGCACCAGGCGGTGATCGGCGGGGCGACCGAGGCGGTCGAGCGGGCGGTCGAGGCGTTCGCCGCGGCCGGGCACATGGCCACCCGCATCCCGGTCAGCCACGCCTTCCACACGGCGATCGTGGCGCCGGCGAGCGACCCGCTCCGGCGGACGCTTGCCCGGCTCACGCTGAAGCCCCCGGTCCTGCCGGTGGTGGCCAATGTCGATGGTGGCTTCTACCCGTCCGAAGGCACCGGCGTGGTGGAGCAGATGCTGGACATCCTCGGCCGCCAGGTCGCCTCGCCGGTCCAGTTCGTCAAGGGCCTGCAAACGCTGTACGGGGCGGGCGCGCGCGTGTTCGTCGAGGTCGGGCCCAAGCGGGCGCTGCACGGATTCGCGGAGGACGTGCTCGGCCAGGCGCACGATGATGTCCTCACCCTCTACACCAACCACCCGAAGAACGGGGACATCCCCTCGTTCAACGCCGCGTTGTGCGGCCTGTACGCGGCAGGTCTCGGCTACCCGCCTGCATCCGCGTCCCATACCGGGCCGACGTCTGTTTCCTCGTCAGCCCCGGTATCCGCGCACGCGTCCGCATCCCGGCCGGGCCCAGCCCCCGGGCAGGCGCCCGCCGGTGCGGTCCGGCCGGAACAGGTCCCGGCATCACATTCCCCGGGGGAACCCATGTCAACTGATCGCTACGCCGACCTTGGCCGTCTCGTGGCGGACCTCATCGACCGCGGCCGCCGCATCCTGGCGGACACGCTGGAATCCCCGGAACCCGGATCCGGCCGCGCCGCCAGCGAGCGGTGGGTGGCGCCGGATGGCGGCGCGCCACCCCAGACCGAGCCGGTCGTCATCACCGGGGCGGCACTGGGCCTGCCCGGGACGGAGCGGGTGTTCGACGACGAGAACGTCGCGCGCATTCTGTCCGGCCAGCAGTTCGTCGACGTCATCCCGCGCCAGGTCCGGCGCGCGATGGTCGACAAGCACATCACCCGGCTGGTGAAAAGCGCCGGCGGGGACCCGGTCTTCGAGACGATTGAGAGCGAGGGTGATGTCATCAAGCTGGCCGGCCGGTACGGATCCTTCGACATCGTCGAGGAGTTCGGGGTGGACGCCGACCGCGACGCCGCACTCGACGCCTGCACGCGGCTGGCGATCGGGGCCGGGCTGGACGCCCTGCGCGACGCGGGCATCCCGCTGGTGCAGCACTACCACACCACCACGCTGGGGACCCGGCTGCCGGATCGCTGGGGACTACCCGACGAGATGCGTGACGACACCGGCGTAGTGTTCGCCTCGGCCTTCCCGGGCTATGAGTCGTTCGCAGACGACCTGAACCACTACCACGAGGACCGCGCCCGCAGGCACGAACTCGCCGTGCTGGAGGAAGTGCGCCGCCGGATGAGCGGGCAGGAGCCGGCGGCCGGTGAGGTGGACAGGCGGATCGCCGAGCTCCGCCATGTGCTGGAGACCCAGCCGTTCACCTTCGACCGGCGCTTCCTGTTCCGTGCCCTGTCCATGGGGCACTCGCAGTTCGCCGAACTCATCGGCGCCCGGGGCCCGAACACCCAGCTGAACGCCGCGTGCGCGAGCACCGCGCAGGCGCTGTGCGTGGCAGAGGACTGGATCCGGGCCGGCCGCTGCCGCCAGGTAGTGGTGGTGTCCGCGGACGACGCCGCCTCGGACACGCTGCTGCCCTGGACCGGTTCCGGCTTCCTGGCCAGCGGTGCCGCAGCCACCGACGACGTGGTCGAAGACGCCGCCCTGCCGTTCGACAAGCGCCGGCATGGGATGATCATCGGCTCCGGCGCCGCCGCGCTGGTGGTGGAATCCGCGGACGCGGCGCGTGAGCGCGGCATCACGCCGATCTGTGACCTGGTTGCGGCGGTCACCGCCAACAGCGCCTTCCACGGCACCCGGCTCGACGTCGATCACATCGGCCAGGTGATGGAGCAGCTCATCCGCCAGGCAGAACGCCGGGGCATCGACCGCAACGCGATCGCGGGCCAGACGATGTTCATGTCGCACGAGACCTACACGCCCGCCCGCGGCGGCAGCGCCTCGGCGGAGATCAACGCGCTGCGCCACGTTTTCGGTGACGCCGCGGGCTCGATCGTCATCGCGAACACCAAGGGCTTCACCGGCCACGCCATGGGCGCTGGGATCGAGGAGGTCGTGGCGGTCAAAGCCCTGGAAACGGGGATCGTTCCACCGGTCCCGAACTACCGCGAGCCCGACCCCGAGCTTGGCGAGCTGAACCTTTCCCGTGGCGGCACCTACCCGGTGACATACGCGCTGCGTCTGGCAGCCGGTTTCGGCTCGCAGATCGCCATGACGCTGCTGCACTGGACCGCGCCGCCGGACGGCCGTCACCACGCGCCGAGCGAACTGGGCTTCCGCTACCGGATCGCGGACGAGGCAGTGTGGCGCTCGTGGCTGGCTCGCATGACCGGCCATGGCGACGCCCGGCTGGAAGTCGTGCAGCGCAGGCTACGCGTCGCCGCCGACGGCGCGGCCCAAGTGGCCGCCACCGCGCCACCTGCCACCGCCGCGGCCGCCACCGCGTCACCTGCCGCTGCCCCGGCCGCCACCGCGCAACCCACACCCGTCCCGGCTGAGCCGGTGCCCGTCCTGGCGCAGCGGCCGGCGCAGCCGGTCCCGGCTATGCCCCAGGGTGAAGATCCGGTCGCAGCGGCCGTTCTGGATGTGGTGGAGAGCCTGACTGGCTACCCGCGGGACCTGCTCGATCTTGACCTGGACCTGGAGGCCGACCTGGGGGTGGACACGGTCAAGCAGGCGGAGGTGTTCGCCGCGGTCCGGGAGCGGTTCGCCATTGGCCGCCAGGATGACCTGAAGCTGCGTGACTTCCCCACACTCGCGCACGTGATCGGGTTCGTCCGCGACCACGCCACGGCCACCCCCGGGGCGCAGGCGCCCGCAGCGCCCGGAGCCGGCAAGGCCGCGGCGGCGGACGCCGCGCCTGGCGCGGCGGCGGCCGGCCCCACCCCACGCACTGTTCCTGCTGCCGCACCCGCGTTCACCGCGGACGACGAAGCCATCCAGCGGCTGCCCCGGCGTATCCCGGTGCCGGTGCTGCGGCCACCGGCCGGCTGGTGCAAGCCCACCGGCGTCAACCTCGGCCAGGACACGCGGGTCATCGTGATGGCCGACGAGGGCGGCGTGGCACCGAAGCTGGTCAGCCGGCTGGGCGCGCTCGGGGTCACCACGCTGGTCCTGGAACCCGGCTGCGCGACGGCCAGCCTCGACTCCCGGCTGGCGGCCTGGCTGGACGGCGGGCCGGTGCACGGCCTGTACTGGCTCGCGGGCCTCGACAGCGAGCCACCAGTCAGCGAACTCGATCTGGCCGGCTGGCACGAGGCGCTGCGCCGGCGGGTGAAGAATCTGCACGCCGTGGTCCGGCGGCTGGACACCGCGGGCCAGCTGGGGCCTGCGGGCACGTTCCTGGTGACGGCGACCCGGCTTGGCGGTTACCACGGATACGACGACGTGGGAGCGGTGGCACCGCTTGGTGGTGCGGTTACCGGCTTCACCAAGGCCTACCGGCGCGAGCGGCCGGATGTCCTCGCCAAGGCCGTGGACTTCCCCGCCACCCGGAAGACGGCCGCGCCGGCCGACGCCCTGATCGAGGAGACCCTGCGCGACCCGGGCGCCATCGAGATCGGCCGCGCTGGTGGCCGGCGCTTTGCCGTGGGCCTGCGCGAGGCACCGTTCGGCGATGGCAGCGGCGGGATGGCGCTGTCCAGCCAGACGGTGTTCGCCGTCACCGGGGCGGCCGGGGCGATCGTGTCCGCCATCGTGGCCGACCTCGCCAAGGCCAGCGGCGGCACCTTCCACCTGCTGGACCTGGCGCCCGAACCAGATCCAGCCGACGAGGACCTGATCGCTTTCGCCGCCGGCCGGGAGGGATTCAAGGCGGTGATCACGCAACGCCTGGCGGCGAGCGGCACCCGGCCCACACCGGTGCTCATCGAACGGGAACTGGCGCGCTATGACCGGCTGTATTCGGCCCTGATCGCGATCCAGTCGGTGCGCGCGGCGGGCGGCGAGGCCTGCTACCACGCGGTCGACCTGACCGATCCCGGTGCGGTCGGGGCCGTGATGGACGGCATCCGCGAGCGGCATGGGCGGGTCGACGTGCTGCTGCACGCGGCCGGGCTGGACATCAGCCACGCGATCGCCGACAAGGAACCGCGCGAGTATGACCTGGTCTTCGACGTCAAGAGCGATGGCCTGTTCAACCTGCTGCACGCGGCCGGCGACCTGCCCATCGGGGCAGTGGTGGCGTTCAGTTCGGTGGCCGGCCGGTTCGGCAACATGGGCCAGACCGACTACAGCGCCGCCAACGACCTGCTCTGCAAGATCATGTCCAGTTTCCGCGCCACCCGGCCCGGTACCCGGGGCATCGCGCTCGACTGGACCGCGTGGGGTGGCCTGGGCATGGCGACCCGGGGGTCCATCCCGAAGGTGATGGCCATGGCCGGCATCGAGATGCTGGCACCGGAGGCCGGCATCGGCTGGATCCGGCGGGAGCTGACGGCCGGGCCATCGCGCGGCGAGGTCGTCGTTGGCGGGGAACTCGGTGTGCTGACCGCCGAATTCGACCCGACCGGGGGGCTGGATCCCGCCGCGATCGACACCAGCGCCAGCAGCCCGATGGTCGGCACCGTCACCGGGATGGGGATCTTCTCCGGGCTCACCGCGCAGACCACCCTCGATCCCGCGGCGCAGCCGTTCCTGCACGACCATCGCATCGACTCGGCACCGGTGCTGCCAGGCGTGATGGGCATCGAAGCGTTCGCCGCGCTGGCCAGCCTCGCCGCCCCGGACCTGGCGGTGGCCGGCGTCGAGCAGGTGGACTTCCTCGCCCCGGTGAAGTTCTACCGTGACGAGCCGCGCACGCTCACGCTCGCGGCGGTGATCTCGCCCGACGGGAACGACCTCGTCGCCCACTGCACGCTGAGTGCCAGCCGGATGCTCAAAGGGGATCAGGCGCCGCGGGTCACCAAGCATTTCACTGGCCGGGTCAGGCTCGCGGCCGGTGCGCCGCGGACGCAGCGGGCGGCCAGGCCCGCGCTGGCGCACCCGCCGGCGGCTACCCACGGCGACATCTACCGGGTGTTCTTCCACGGGCCGGCCTACCAGGTCATCGACGAGGCATGGCACAGCGGCCGCACCGCCGTGGCCCGTCTCGCCCAGCACCTCCCGGCCGGGCACACGCCGGAAACCGATCACACCACGACCGAGCCGCGGCTAGCGGAGGCATGCTTCCAGACGGCAGGGCTGTGGGAGATCGGCCAGGCAGGCCATGTGGCGCTGCCCGCTCATGCCGACCTGGTCAGCGTCGTGCACCGGCCAAAGCCCGACGCGGAGCTGTTCGCGGTGGCCCATCCGACGGCCGATGGCTGCTTCGACTGCCAGATCGTGGACCGCGACGGCGACGTCGTGCTCCGCGTCGACGGCTACCGGACCATCGGAGTTGACAGCCCCTTGCCAGCCGATCTGCAGCAGCCGATCCATGCCGCGATGAGCGGATGAGGGGCCAGCCCAGTCACCTAGGAGCCGAGATGGGCAGCATTCGCAGGCTTGCCATCATCAACCGGGGCGAGCCCGCGATGCGATGCCTGGCCGCCGTCGGCGAACTGGTCAGGGAATCGGGCGAGCCGATCACCACGATCGCCCTGTACACCGAGCCGGACGCGGCGTCGTGGTTCGTCCGGGAGGCCAGCGAGACTGTGTCGCTCGGGCCTGCCCTGCCCGCCGACTCCGCCGGCCACCGGCACAGCGCTTACCTGGATGTCGGCAAGCTGGTGGCGGTGCTGGCAGAGGCCCGCGCCGACTCGGCCTGGGTCGGCTGGGGTTTTGTCGCCGAATCAGCCGAGTTCGCCGCGCGCTGCGAGGACGCGGGAATCACGTTCATCGGGCCGCCCAGCGACGTGATCAGGCTGCTCGGTGACAAGGTGGCGGCCAAGCAGCTCGCCGAGCGCACCGGGGTACCGGTGGTGCCCTGGAGCGGCGGTGCCGTGCACGACCCGGAAAGCGCCCGGATAGCCGCCCAGATGCTCGGGTACCCGGTACTGGTCAAGGCGGCCGCCGGGGGCGGCGGCCGTGGTATCAGGGTGGTCGAGTCGGATGCCGCGCTGCCCTCGGCGTTCGCCTCCGCCCGGGCTGAGGCGGCACACGCGTTCGGTGACCCGACCGTGTTCGTCGAACGCCAGCTCGGCGGTGTGCGGCACGTGGAAGTCCAGGTGATCGCGGACTCCCACGGCACCGTCTGGGCAGCCGGTATCCGCGATTGCAGCATCCAGCGGCGCAACCAGAAGGTCATCGAGGAGTCCGGCTGCACCCGGCTCGGCGGGCCGGCCGAGGCCCTGCTGCGCGACGCCGCTGTCCGGCTGTGCCGCGCCGCCGGGTACCGCAGTGCCGGCACGGTCGAATTCCTCGTCGACCCGGTGACGCAGCACTTCATGTTCATGGAAGTCAACACGCGGCTGCAGGTGGAGCACCCGGTTACCGAGATGACAACCGGGATCGACCTGGTCAAGCTGCAGCTGCACGTCGCGCGCGGCGGCCGGCTGCCGCAGGCCCCGCCGTCAGTGCGCGGGTACGCGATCGAGGCGCGGCTCAACGCCGAGGATCCCGAACACGCCTTCGCGCCCACGCCGGGCCGGGTGTCCGCGCTGCGGCTGCCGTCGGGCCCCGGCATCCGGGTCGACACCGGCGTGGCGGAGGGCGACGACATCGCCGCGGAGTTCGACTCGATGATCGCCAAGATTGTGGCGTGGGGCGCGGACAGGGCCGAGGCGCTCAGCCGGCTCCAGCGCGGCCTGGCACAGTTGCTGGTGGTCATCGAGGGCGGGACGACCAACAAAGCCTTCCTGCTCTCCCTGGCCAGCCAGCCCGAGGTGCGGGCCGGAACCTACGACAGCCGCTGGCTGGACCGGCTGACGTCGGCGGGCGGCCATCTTCTCGCGCTGCATCCGGTGGCGCTGCTGGCGGCGGCCATCGAGGCCGCCGATGCGGACCAGGCCGCAGTGCAGGCCAATTTCCTGGCCGCCGCCACGCGCGGCCGCCCCGCACTCCCGGAAACCGTCGGGCACCAGCTGCAGCTGCGCGTTCGCGGCAGCGCCCACCAGATGCGGGTCTACTTCCTGGGCGGGGGTGACTACTGCGTTGACACCGGCACCGGCCGCGTGGACGTGAACGTCCAGCGGCTCGGGCGCTACGAGCGGGCGTTCACCTGCGGGGGGAAGCGCTACCAGGTGGTCGCCGCCACCCAGGGCCCGCGGCTGCTCGTCGAGGTCGACGGCGTCCCGTGCGCCGTCACCCGCGACGATGGCGGTCAGGTCCGCTGCCCTTCCCCGGCCTTCGTGGTCGCCGTGCTCGTCTCCCAGGGAGACACCGTGCGCGCTGGTGACCCGCTGGTGGTCGTGGAGAGCATGAAGATGGAGACCTCCATCACCGCCCCGCACGCGGGCATCGTCAGATCGGTGCACGCCCAGGTGAACACCCAGGTGGATGCCGGGGTTCCGCTGGTCCAGCTGCAGCCGCCCGATCAGGAGCCGGTGCCAGGCGGGCCGGATGGGCACCATACGTGGGGTGGGCCGGGCAGCCCCAGCGGCGGCATGGTCGACTTCGGCGAGCTGGCCGCGGCTGAACCGGGCTCCGGTCACCGCGCGGGGAACCATTTCCTGCGCGCCTACCTGCTCGGTTACGACCTCGAGGACGCTGACGCCCGCGAACTCAGCCACCAGCAAGGTGCACGGCTGGCCACCCTGCCACCCGATGACCCTGATGTGCTGCGTAACGAGCAGGAGTTGCTGGAGATCTTCGCCGACTTCGCGGCCCTGTCACGGCGGGTCCCCGACGACGACGATGACTCTCATGCCCGCAGCTCCCAGGAGTACCTGCTGACCTATCTGGCGTTCCTCGACCCTGAGCGCAGCGGCATACCCGACCATTTCGTCAAGCAGCTACGGACAGCGGTGGCCCGCTATGGCGTCTCGTCGCTGGCCCGCACGCCAGCGCTTGAGCAGGCACTGCTGCGCATCTACCGGTCGGTCGGCCGGATGCCGGCGGCGGCCCCGGTGGTGATCGCCATCCTGGACCGCTGGCGGACCGCCTACGGCAGGCTGGCCGCCACGATGACCGATGAGCGGCTGGCCGTTCTCAGCCGCCTCATCAGCACCACGCAGGGACGCTATCCGGAGGTGTGCGACCTGGCCATGGACGTGCGGTTCTGCTATGTCGACGCGCCCCTGCTCAAGCGCACCCGCGACCGGGCTTTCGCGGAGCTCAGCAGCAGCCTCGACGAGCTGTCCGGTCATCCCAGGCCCGCCCGCATCCGCGAGCTCACCAGCCGCATCGTCTGGTTCCCGCTGCCGATGCGGGCGACGCTGCGGGACAGGTACCGCGATGCCGACGAGACGACCAGGGCCCGGCTGCTGGAGGCACGCACCCGCCGCTTCTACCGGATCCGCGATCTGACCCGCCTGCGGTGCGAAACGTTCGGCCGTCATCTGACCTGCCTGGCCGACTACTCCGGGACCGGCCGGGGCGCTCAGCAGGTGCATCTGGTCACCGCCTACGTCCCGATCGCGGAACTGCCCACGTTCGCCGGTGACCTCGTGCCGTACCTGCACGGGCTCGGTGCGGCTGACCCCGTCGTCGTGGACATCGAGTCGTGGCGTGATGAGCCGCTCCTAACCGATGAGGAGATGGCCGGCGTACTCGCTGACCTGCTCGCACGCACTCACTTTGGCCGCACGCTGGACCGGCTGGTCGTCACGGTGACCAGCGCGACCGGAGGCGCCGGGCACGCCGAGGAGCATCAGCGCACGCAGACATTCACCTTCGGGCAGGCCAGCCCGGGGTTCACCGAGGACCTGCTGTTCCGGAACATGCACCCGATGATCGCGGAGCGGCTCGACCTGTGGCGGCTGTCGAACTTCTCCTTGCGGCGGCTGCCCAGCGCGGAGGATGTCTACCTGTTCCATGCGGTCGCCCGCGCGAACCCCAAGGACGAACGGCTGATCGCCCTCGCCGAAGTGCGCGATCTCACCCCTGCCCGTGACTCCTCGGGTGCGGTGATCGGCTACCCGCACATGGAGGGGATGCTCGCGCAGGCCCTCGCCGACATCCGCCGCGCGCTCCGGGGCCAGCCACCGCGGCAGCGGCCGCTGAGCAACCGGGTGATGCTCTATGTCCGCCCGGTATGGGACATCCCCACCGCGACCTGGCGCAGCCTCGCACACCGGCTGGCGCCGCTCGCGGCCGACCTTGGGCTGGAGAAGGTGGCGGTGCGAATCCGCAAGACCGATGACGCGACCGGCGGGGTGAAGGAAGCGGTTCTCGATGTCGAGAACGTCGCGGACAGAGCGGTCGCGGTCCGGGTCCGCCCGCCGTCGCAGCGGCCCATCCAGCCGCTCACCGAATACCGGCAGAAGGCCCTGCGCGCCCAGCGGCTCGGTCTGCCCTACCCGTACGAGCTCATCCGCATGCTCACGCCGCCACCGGACGCACCCGCCGATTTCCCGGCCGGCGAATTCACCGAGTACGACCTGCGGGACGACCGCCCCGCAACGGCGGCGGAGCCCGGTGACGGCGGTGCCCCGGGGAACGGCGCGGCCGGTGAGGATGAACTGGTGCCGGTGGACCGGCTCTACGGCCGCAACCGGGCAGGGATCGTCACCGGTGTGATCACCAGCTACACCCCGCTGGTGCCGGAGGGGATGCGCCGGGTGGCGATTCTGGGCGACCCGACGTCGGGTCTGGGTAACCTCGCGGAGGCGGAGTGCCGCCGGATTCTCGCCGCCCTTGACCTCGCCCGCCGGATGCAGGTGCCCGTCGAGTGGTTCGCGCTGTCCTCCGGTGCCCGGATCGCCTGGGACAGCGGCACCGAGAACATGGACTGGATCGGCGCCGTGCTGCGGCGCCTGGTCGAGTTCACCCAGTCCGGTGGTGAGGTCAACGTGATCGTCACCGGGATCAACGTCGGTGCGCAGCCGTACTGGAACGCCGAGGCCACGATGCTCATGCACACGCGGGGCATCCTGATCATGACGCCGGCCAGCGCTATGGTCCTGACGGGTAAGAGCTCGCTGGACTACTCGGGCGGGGTGTCCGCCGAGGACAACTTCGGCATCGGCGGGTTCGAGCGGATCATGGGGCCCAACGGGGAGTCGCAGTACTGGGCGCCCACCCTGGCCGGGGCGTGTGCGCTGCTGCTGCAGCACTACGCCCACACCTATGTCGTCCCCGGTGAGCAGCATCCCCGCCGGGCACCGACGGCCGACCCCTTCGACCGCGATGTGTGCGCGTCCCCGCACAAGCCCGTCGAGGGGTCGGAGTTCGCGTCGGTCGGCGATATCTTCTCCGCCGAGCTGAACGGCGATCGCAAGAAGCCGTTCGACATGCGCTCGGTGATGCGGGCGGTCACCGACAGCGACCACCTGCCGTTCGAAAGGTGGGCCCGCTGGCGCGATGCCGAGAGTGTGATCATCTGGGAGGCCCGGCTCGGGGGTTTCCCGGTCTGCCTCATCGGCCTTGAGTCGCGCACGGTGCCCCGGCCCGGGTTCGTCCCCGCGGACGGCCCGCCGTCCTGGACCGCGGGCACCTTGTTCCCGCAGTCGTCGCGCAAGCTCGCCCGCGCCATCAACGCGGCGAGCGGCAACCGCCCGGTGGTGGTCCTGGCCAACCTCACCGGCTTCGACGGCTCCCCGGAGAGCATGCGCAAGCAGCAACTCGAGTACGGCGCGGAGATCGGCCGGGCGGTGACCAATTTCCGGGGCCCCATCCTTTTCGTGGTGGTGTCGCGTTACCACGGCGGCGCGTTTGTGGTCTTCTCCAAGCGGCTGCACGACGACATGGAAACGGCCGCCGTGTCCGGCTCGTTCGCCTCGGTGATCGGCGGAGCACCCGCCGCTGCCGTCGTGCTCTCGCGCAAGGTCTCCGCCAGGACAGAGGAGGATCCGCGGGTAGTCAGCCTGCGGGCGCGCCTCGGGTCGCGCACCGGTAAGGCGCTGGCGGATGCCCATCACGAGCTTGCCGACGTCATCCAGGCCGTCCGGGCTGAGAAACTCAAGGAAGTCGCCGACGAATTCGACAGCATCCACGACATCAGGCGTGCGATGCGGGTGGGGTCCGTCGATCACATCATCTCGCCCGCGGAGCTGCGGCCGTTCATGATCGGTGCGCTGGAACGCCGGCTGGCCACCCCTGGCGGCTAGCTGAGCGGCCGGCCGAGCCACTGATGGGACGGCGGCATGGTGTCGAGCGGGGATTCGGCCTCGAGCGCGGCAGGCGGTGGCCCGCCGGCCGGCCAGCAGGCCGTTACCAGGAACACCCCGCTCTGCCGCCACCAGCCGGGAAAGGCGGCACCCTCGGCGGTGCGGACCTGGAGCGGGGACCAGGTGCGCTGCGGAGGGCTCAGGTCGGCCACTGTCACCTCGACCGAGCGGGTGTCCCGTCGCAGGCCGGTGCCCAGCACCTTGAGCGCGCTCTCCTTGGCCGACCACACGAGGTTGGCCATCTTGTCCCGGGCCGGGCCTGCCGCGACCACAAGGCGGCGTTCTGCCTCGGTCAGGTAATCGCTGACGAAAGCCCCGCTGCGCGGTTCGACGACCTCGACATCGCATCCGACCGCTGCCGGGCGCGCTGCCACCAGGCTGACGGCATAGCCCGCGCGATCGGTCAGCGACACCCCGAAGGCGGCGGGCTCGCCATCGATGTACAGCCGGGGCGCACCGCTGGGCGCGGTCCGGGCCTCGATCCGCATCAGCCCCGCGTGATCATCCTGCCAGCCGAGAACTCGCGCCACCGCGAGCTTGAGGGTCCAGCGGCCGAGCAGGAAATCAGTCCGCCGTTTGGTGTACCGAAGGCCCGCAGCCCGGCGGCGCTCGGCCACGGTGAGCCATTCGCCCACCGGCGGCAACTGGTGTTCACCGCGCGCCAGCCACCAGGTGGCAAGCTCCTGGCCGGCCCGGGGGCCGGGCTGGCGGGCCGGCCGGGAAGACCCGGGAGTGCCGGTCACGGTATTCCCCTCTCGTGCTGGCCCCGGACCTGACGGGCCGCCTGTCACGCCCGGCCTTCCAGGCTGACGTCGTGGACGCTCGCCTGGAAGGTGCCCGCGCTGTCACGCGGCAGCTTGGTGAACCAGACCAGCACGTACCGGCCGTGTGCTGGCACGGCGAGCCGCAGGTGCACCTGCCCGTCCGCGGCGGCTGCCCGGGCAACGGCCGGCATGTCGCTCAGGGACGCCGCCGTGGTACCGACCCGCAGCTGGAGGTCCGTGCCATGAGCGCTGCCGAGGGTGAGCCGGGCGCCGGTGATCATCACCTTCTTGCCCATGTCAAGGAGCAGGCCCGTGCCCGGCTTCAAGTTGCCGAAGTGCGCGCTGGTGTACCAGTCGGTGTGCCAGGCCGTGGCCATGCTGGCGTCGATCGCGCGGGGCGCGAGCTTGCTGTTGTCGCCGGGGCCGTCGCTGTACGGGTCGAATGCCGTCGCGCTGACCGCGGATAGCCGGGTCGTGGCCGGGACGGAGGCGGGCGGGCTGCCATGGGATGCCCGGTGCGCCAGCACCCAGCCACCCGCCGCCAGCACTGCCACCAGGGCCGCGGCGGCGCCGGCCCGCAGCGCCCTCGCTGGCGGCTTCGCCCGCCGGGTGCGCGTGACCGGCGCCGGCTCGCTGGCTCCGGGGCCGGCCCACGGAAGCAGGCTGGCCGGTGGCACCCCCGGGGTAACCGGCCCGGGCAGGGGTGTGGTGACCGGGGTGGCTGCCGCCACCGGTACCCAGCCGGGCGGCAGTGGATCTTCCGCCGCCGGGACGGCTGGCAGCGGGCCGGACGGGATGAGCGGCTGGGAGCCGGGATGGGTGATCGAGGCCAGCTCCATGGCGAGCTGAGCCGGGCCAAGGACCGGCGGCCCGTCACCATCGGCTTCCCCGAACAGTGCCCGGCAGGTCACCTCGTCGAGATGCGGTGGGATGCCAGCCTGCACCTGGCCGGGGCCACACGCACGCCCAGCCGCCTGCGGCGCCGGCGGCAAGGTGGTCTTCTCCGGCCCAGGCCAGCAGCCGGTGAGCGCCGCGTACAGGAGCCTGGCCAGGCCCCGCGTGTCGGCCAGGGCCGGGTCGGTGGCATGCGCCCCGGTGAGCGCGGCTGCCGTCGCCAGGCCACTGATCTTCACCTCTCCCCGCGCATTGCACCACAGCGAATCCGGGGTAAGGCACAGGTGTGCGAGCCCGGCCGCGTGTGCGGCCGCGAGGGCGTCAGCGGCCTCGCCGATGATCTCGGCCGCGCGCAGCGGCCCGAGCGGGCCGGCCGCCAGCAGATCGCCAAGGGGCGAGCCGGAAGGCAGCTCAGTGACGATGTAGGGGTGCTCCGGGCGGTCGTCGGCGTCGAAGATCTGGATCAGCCGGGGATCGCTGAGCCGGCATGCGGCGCGGGCGGCTGCGACAACCTCGCCAGTACGGCGGAATCCGGGCGGGAACGTGTGCACGGCCACCGGGCGGGCGAGCACCTCGTCGGTGGCCTTCCACACCAGTGGCCCGTCCCGCTCACTGAGCCGGCCCTCCAGCCGGTACCGGCCAGCCAGCCGGGCGCCCTCACGTGCCAGTCGCGCATCCGCGGCCAGGCCTCCGGTTCCTGCGCCTTGCTGTGCCATGCTGCCCATCTCCCACCACCCAGAGCAAACCGCGGACGCTGCGCCGCCGGTAGAGGCCTTGGTCCGGAGTCGTGCGGCGGTGGGGGAGGCTTTGGTCCCAGTGGTATGCGGCCCCTCAGATCGGGCGGGGCATCCCCTCACACGGGCATGGGCACGCCTGCCATGTCCGCGCTGACCACCACGACCGGGCAGGGCGGGTGACGCAGGCACGCCCGCGCCACCGGGCCGATCGTGTCCTGGCCGGTGCCGGCCGCGCCGCCGAGCACCAGCAGTTCGGCCCCGGCCGCCAGGTCAAGCAGCACCCGGGCGGGCAGCCCCTCGGTCACTTCCACCGTGAGAGCGACGGAAGGGGCACGCCCGAGTACGGTCTGGACGGCATCGGCCAGCCGGGCCTTGACGCTGACGCTGTCCTCGTCCCTTCCGGGCAGGTGGCGGTGTGACGCGTATGGTGCCAGCCACCTATGGGGACGCTCGTAGACCCGCACCACCTGCAGCTGGGTGGCGCGCAGCCCTGCTTCCCTCGCGGACCACTTCAGCGCAGCCAGCGAGGCAGCCGAAAGATCCACGCCGACCACAATGCGCGGCTGCACCAGAACACGGTTCACTGCGGCGCCCCCTTCTGCCGCTGCTTCAGTCTTGCCTAACGCCCGGCACCAGGAAAAGGGAAAAAGGTCCCGTTTCACCGGGTCCGGTACCGCCGCTGGACGTGCGCGGGCCGGGCTCAGTGAATGTTCCCGTTATCGCGCCACAGCCATCACCCATCTGTGAGGGTTTCCGGCGGTGGCCGGCTTGGCCAGCCGAATGATCGCCCTGGGCGGGTGAGGACGGCGACGCCCCGGAGCGGGAGGCTGGCCAGCATGAGCACCGGGCTGGCCCGAGCGCGGTTCGCGACCGTTACGGCCGCCGCCGCGCTGGATGTGCTCGCCCATCGTCTCGGCAAGCCGGTGGCGCGCTCCGCGGCACGGTCGGGCGCCACCCTGGCGCTGCTGGGGATCGCCCGCGCGGCCGGTGTCTCCTGGACCGAACTCGGGCTAAGCCGCCGCGAACTGGGCAGCGGAGCCCGCACCGGCGTGGTGGCCGGCGCCTGCGCGGCGTCCGCCGTCTTCGCGGCTGCCGCACTGCCCGCCACCCGGGGATTCTTCCTCGACAAACGGGCGGCAGCCGCCGCCGGCGGCGGTCTCGGCGCGGAACTGGCCAGGATCACCTTTGCCGCGGTGCCGCAGGAAGAACTCACCTACCGTGGGGCGCTGCTGGGCCTGCGGCTGGGCAACGGCCAGGGAAGCGCGGTGGCGTGGTCGAGCGGGCTGTTCGGCCTGTCGCACATCCTGCCGACGCTGTCCACCATGAGCCAGACCGCCCTGGACCGCCACCTTGCGGACCGCCCGCTGCGGCGGGCCGCGTTCGTGGCCGCCAATGTCGCGGTCACCAGCCTGGCCGGTGCGGTCCTCGGCTGGCTGCGGCTCCGCTCGGGCAGCGTCCTGGCCCCGCTGCTCGCTCACGCGGTGCTCAATGACTCGGCGCTGCTGGCCGGGCGGGCCGTGCATCGGCTGAGCCGTGATCCGGGCGAGTGGCAGCCAGGTTAGGGGGAAACGGATGGATCTCAAGACAGCCGCCCGCAACGCTGGGAGCTTGCTGGCCGGCGGCGACACGGTGGAGCGGACGGCGGCGTTCGCGCTGACCGCCACGGCTGGCACGAGTTTCGGCCCGGGCCTGCTCGCCCGGGCCGGGCCGGATCAGGCGCTGGCGACCGGGATCGTCGCGGCCACCCAGCACGGGCTGGTGATGACCTCGCAGTCGGCCTGTGCGGCGCTGGCCCGCCGGCTCGCACCCGATGACGGGACACCGGCGGGCCGGGTACGGAGCTACGCGGCCCAGGCGGCGGTGAGCGCCAGCGTCGCCGCGGTCGGCGCAGCGGCGCAGCGCATGCTCGCCGCGCAGCCGGGCGAGCCGGTACGCCGGGCCGCGCTGCGGACGGCTGGCCGGCGTGCGGTGCGGGTCGGGCTGACCAGCGCGGCGCTGTCGGCCGTGGCAGCCGCCGACGCGGCGGTGGGTGGCCGCCGGCCAGGCCTGAGAGTCCTCGCGGCGGGGGGTGGCCTGCTGGCCGGCACCGTGCTCGCCGGGTGGCAGATCTACCGCTACCACGCAGATGCGGAGGCGGAAGCTGCCCGGCTCGCACCTGCCACCGATCCGCTGACCGGCCAGCTGGCCGGAGGGAAGACCGCGCCGCAGGGGCCGCCGTTGCCGCCGGTGGCGAAGTCGCTGCTGCTCGGCGCCGCGGTCACCGGGGGCCTGCATGTGCTGGCCCTGGCAGAAGGCGCGTTCGCCCGTGGGCTGTCGGCCGGGATACGCAGGGTGGCCCCCGGCGCTGGCCCGCTCGGCGGCCTGATAGGTCACACCGCGGCGCTCGGCGTGACCCTGGCCGGGCTGGGTGGCGCCGTGGAGTACATCGACCGCCGCGCCGAAGCCGGCGGGTCCGCGATCGATGCCGCCTACACGAGCGCGCCGGACTCGGTGACCGTCAGCGGCTGCTCTGCGTCAGCGGTCCCGTGGGACAGCCTGTCGCGCGAAGGTACCCGGTTCGTCAACATGGTCCTGAGCAGGCAGGAGATCGCCGAGGCGACCGGGACGCCGATCGCGGCGGTGAAGGCGCCCGTGCGTGCGTTCGCCGGCCTGGCATCCGGGCAGACCGTGGACGTCCGGGTCGACCTGGTGATGGAGGATCTGGCCCGGCTCGGCGCGTTCGAGCGGTCGGTGCTGTGCGTCGCCTCGCCCACTGGCAGTGGGTATGTCAACTATGTCGCGATCGAGACGCTCGAATACCTGACCCGGGGTGACTGCGCCACGGTGGCGCTCCAGTACTCACTGCGGCCCTCGTTTCTGTCCCTCGACCGGGTCGGGATGGGCCGGGAGCAGAACCGCGCGCTGCTGCATGCCCTCGAATGGCGGCTGCGGGGCCTGCCCGAGGGCCAGCGGCCCCGGCTGGTAGGTTTCGGCGAATCCCTCGGCGCGCACACGATGCAGGACGCCTTCCTGCACGAGGGGGCTTCCGGACTGCACCGGGTCGGCATGGACCGGGCGCTGTTCCTGGGCACCCCGGCGGGCAGCAAGTGGGCTCAGCAGTGGCGCCTCGACCCGCAGCGCACCGATCCGGATGGCGAGGTGGCCGAGGTCGCTTCCTACGCCGAGTGGCTCGCCCTCCCGGCGGAGGACCGCGCCCGCCGCCGGTACCTGCTGCTGTCCCACCACGAAGACCCGATCACACGCTTCGAGCCCGTCCTGGCCATCCAGCGGCCCGGCTGGCTGGGCCCGGCCGGCACCCGGCCACCCGGGGTATCGCGCCTGGCGACCTGGTATCCGATCACCACGTTCGTGCTCACCCTGGTGGACGTGAAGAACGCGATGGACATCACGCCAGGGATGTTCGCCGCCCGCGGCCACGACTACCGCGCTGACCTGGCACGCATGGTCAGCGAGGCGTACGGCCTGCCAGCCGCCGAGCAGGAACTGCTCGCCATCGAGCATGCCCTGCGGCGCCGTGAGGCGGTATGGGCGCAGCGGCGCCTGGTAGCCGAGCAAGTGCGCCGGGCCGCGGAGGCCGTCGAGCGCCAGCGGCGGGCCTGGGGCCTGGTGCCCGGCGCAGCCGGGCAGGGCGCCTCCTGACTGCGGGCGGATCACTCGCCAGGAGGGAGGTCCGGCACCGGGCAGCGGCGTCAGGATGGGAGGGCCAGCAGTGCGCGCAGTCAGGCCGGGCGGGTGACCGCCCCCGACGTCCGCGCCGACGGAGAGAGGACAGACCGGCGATGGCCGACAAGAGGGCGCAACGCCTCGCGGAACTCATCAAGCCGCTGCGCGTCAAACCGGGCTCGGAGGTGAACCTGGCCAAGGACTATGACCCGGGCTACAAGGCGGACTTCCTGAACAAGAAGAAGGACGGCCTCGACCTCCTGCGGACCGGTATCGCGCTGCTGGCTGACTATCAGGCGCGGCTGGCTGCCCAGGACACCTACGGGGTGCTGGTGTGCCTGCAGGCACTGGACGCCGGGGGCAAGGACGGGACGATCCGGCATGTGATGAGCGGTGTGAACCCGCAAGGCGTGCACGTGAGCAACTTCAAGGTGCCCTCCGCTGAGGAACTCGACCACGACTTCCTGTGGCGGTACGCCCGCCGCCTGCCCGCGCGTGGCGACATCGGGATCTTCAACCGGTCCCACTACGAGGAAGTGCTCGTGGTGCGGGTGCACCCGGAGAACCTGGACCGGCAGAAGCTGCCGAAGGAGGCGAAAGGCAAGGATGTGTGGGCCCGCCGTTACCGGGAGATCAACGACTGGGAGCGCTACCTGTCCGACAACGGCTTCAAGGTGGTGAAGTTGCTGCTCAACCTGTCGAAGGAGGAGCAGCGGACCCGTTTCCTGAAACGGATCGACCTGCCCGAGAAGAACTGGAAGTTCTCCTCGGCTGACGCGCGGGAACGCCAGTGGTGGGACGACTATCAGCGGGCGTTCTCCGAGATGCTGTCCGCGACCAGCACGGACTGGGCGCCGTGGTACGTCATCCCAGCGGACCGCAAATGGTTCGCGCGTATCTGCGCGGCGGCGGTGATCGCGCACACGCTGATGGAAATCGACCCCAAGTACCCGGTGGTGAGCGAGCAGGCGCGGCAGGAACTGCTCACTGTCAAGGCCGAACTGGAGGACGAGGCGCCCAAGGATGCCCCCGCTGACCCGTATGCAGCCGCGCATGCCAAGACCGGAAAAGCCGGAATGGAGGCATAACGATGGCTGTCCAGGCAGGTCCTGCCGGGCCAGCGGCCGCGGCCGGGGAGAGCTGGTACAGACGTTCCCCCGATGAGGTGGCCGCGGCCCTGCATGTCGACCCGGAGCACGGGCTTACTGACGCACGGGCGGCGCAGTTGCTGGCCGCGAACGGGCCGAACGCGCTCCCGGAAGAGAAGCCGAAGCCGGGCTGGCTCCGGTTCATCAGCCAGTACCGCAGCTACATGCAGATCATCCTGGTCGCCGCCGCCGCGGTGTCCCTGGTGGTCCAGCAATGGGCCACCGCGGTCATGCTGGCGCTGCTGACGGTGCTGAACGCCGTGCTGGGGATGCGGCAGGAGGGCAAGGCCGAGAGCGCCATGAACGCGCTCAAGTCGATGATGAAGGCGACCGCCAGGGTGCGCCGGGACGGCACCGAGTCACAGATCCCGGCCGAGGAACTGGTCACCGGCGACGTGGTGCTCATCACCGCCGGGGATCAGGTGCCGGCGGACGGCCGCATCATCGCGGCCAGTTCGCTGCAGGTCGACGAGTCGGCGCTGACCGGGGAGAGCGTGCCCACGGCCAAGGGCACGGACCCGCTGTCCGGCGATCACCTGGGACCGGGCGACCAGACGAACATGGCGTTCATGAACACGCCGGTCACCCATGGCAGCGGCACCATGATCGTCACCGGGACTGGCGCCGGCACCGAACTGGGGAAGATCTCCGGGATGCTGTCGGCCACCGCCAGGGAGAAGTCACCGCTGGACAAGGAACTCGACACGCTCACCCTGTGGATCGTGGCGGCGGCCGGGCTCACCATGGTCGTGATGTTCGTCCTTGGCCGGCAGCGTGGCCTGGCCTGGGACGCGCTGTTCGTCAGCGCGGTGTCGCTGGCCATCGCGGCCATCCCGGAGGCGCTGCCCACCGTGTCGCAGACGATCCTGTCGCTCGGCGGCGTCGACCTGGCCAAGCGCAACGCGATCGTCAAGGACCTCCCCTCCGTGGAGACACTGGGGTTCACCTCGGCGGTCAACTCCGACAAGACCGGCACGCTGACGATGAACCAGATGACCGCCGTGGAGGTGGTGGACCCGACCGACCGGTACACGATCTCCGGCACCGGCTACGGCCTGGGCGGCCAGGTGCATCACGCGGCGGGCACCTCCGCCAGCATCGAGGACGCGATCCTTCCCTACGTCATTGCCAGCGACGCGAACCTGGTGGACGGCAAGGTCGTCGGCGATCCCACCGAGGGCGCCCTGCTGGTGCTCGGCCACAAGGCCGGCCTGGACATCGAGGCCACCCGCGAGGGGCTGCCCCGGCTGGCCACGCTGCCGTTCGACCCGGCCTACAAGCTGATGGCGACCTTCAACTCGGCCACCGACGCGGCCGGCCGGCCGGCCGTGCGGTGCTTCGTGAAAGGCGCGGCCCCGGCCGTGGTGGCACGCGCCACGACGGCACTGTCCGCTGGCCGGAGCATCCCCTGGGACGACGACCTCAAGGAGCGGGCCCGGGCTCAGCTGGAGCGGATGGAGGGCAAGGGGCAGCGGGTGATGGCAGCCGCGACCCGCGACCTGGATCCGGCCGGCTTCGACCCCGATGGCGACCTGCTCTCCTACGTCACCGATCTGCAGGTGACGAGCATGGTCGGGATGGTTGACCCACCCCGGGACGAGTCCAGGGCCGCGGTCGCCAGCGCGCGGGCGGCCCACATCAGGGTCCGGATGGTGACCGGCGACGACGTCATCACCGGCGCGGCGATCGCCAAGCAGGTCGGTATCGATGGCGAGGCCATTCTCGGCGCCGACTTCGCCGCCCTGCCCGAGTCCGAGCGACTGGCCCGCATCGACAGCATCGGGGTGGTGGGCCGGGTCGCTCCCGAGCACAAGGTGCTGCTGGCCGACACGCTGAAGAAGAAGGGCGACGTCGTCGCCATGACCGGCGACGGCGTCAACGACGCCCCGGCCATCAAGGCGGCCGACATCGGTATCGCCATGGGCAGCGGCACCGAGGTGGCCAAGAACGCGGGCCGGATGATCCTGTCCGACGACAACTTCGCCACCATCGTCTACGCGGTCGAGCAGGGCCGGAAGATCTACGACAACCTCACCAAATACATCCGTTTCGTGCTGGTGCTGCTGGTGGTTTTCGTCCTGACCTTCCTGGGCGCGAGCCTGTTCAACATCGCCGCGGGGGAGCCGTTCACGCCCGCGCAGGTGCTGTGGATCCACTTCGTCGTCAACGCCCCGTTCGGTTTCGCGCTCGGCTTCGACAGGGAAACCCCCGGGCTCATGACGCTGCGGCCGCGCCCGCGCGGTGAGCCGGTGCTGACCCGCCGGGTTATGATCATCGTCGGGCTCGCCGGGCTGGCCATCACCATCGGCCTGCTCTCGCTGATCGAACTGGGAACGCGCCATTTCGGGAGCACCCAGGTCGGCATCTCCATCGCGTTCACGTCCTTCGCCCTGTGCCTGATCGTGGCGGCGGTCGAATGCCGCAGCGAGACCGCGACCGTGCTGACCACGGCCACCTTCGACAGCAGGCAGATGAACCGGGCGATGATCCTCGAGTTCGTGCTCGCCGTGCTGGTCACCCAGATGGACGCCTTCCGCCGCCTGCTCGGGACGACCCAGATCGACCTGCGCGAGTGGGCCTGGGCGCTGGTGCCCGCCCTCGCGCTGCTGATCCTGTGGGAAGCCGGCAAGTTCCTGGCCCGGCGCTGGGGCGCCGCCCGGGCCGGCAGCACCGGGTGATCCCCCGTGAGCACTGCCAGCACGCCCGCTGCTGACCGGCCGGTGGGGGTGCGGCGGTGGATTCCCGGGCTCCAGGCGGTCTCGGACTACCAGGCACGCTGGCTCACCAGGGATCTCATCGCCGGGCTCGTGCTGACGACGCTGCTGGTCCCGCAGGGAATGGCATACGCGGAACTCGCTGGCCTGCCGGCGATCACCGGGCTCTACACCACCATCTTCTGCCTTATCGTCTACGCGGTCTTCGGGCCGTCGCGGATCCTGGTCCTCGGGCCCGACTCCTCGCTCGGCCCGATGATCGCGGCGGTGATCGTCTCGATCCTGGGTTCGGGCGGGAATCCGGGCAAAGCCGTGGCGCTGGCGTCGATGCTGGGGCTGCTGGTCGGGCTGACCATGACGCTGGCGGGAACCGCGAAGCTCGGCTTCATCGCCGACCTGCTGTCCAAGCCAACCCAGATCGGGTACATGAACGGGCTCGCCCTGACCATCCTGGTGGGGCAGTTGCCGAAGCTGTTCGGGTTCTCGGTCGAGGGAAGCGGGCTGATCGCGGAGGCGAAAGGATTCGTGCAGGGGGCCGCCGACGGCAAGACCGTGTGGGCGGCGGCCGCGATCGGCCTGGCCGGCCTGGTCCTGATCCTGGTACTCCAGCGCTGGCTGCCGAAAGTGCCCGGCATCCTGATCGCGGTGGTCGCCTCGATCGCGGCGGCCTCGCTGCTGGATCTGGCCAGTCATGGCGTGAACCTCGTCGGCCCGCTGCCGCGGGGTTTCCCGCCGTTCACGATCCCGCACGTCTCGTGGTCCGAGCTAGGCCTGCTGGTGGCCGGTGCGCTCGGGATCACCCTCGTCTCGCTGACCGACACCATCTCCACCTCATCCGCCTTCGCCGCCCGGACCGGCCAGGAGGTGCGCGGCAACCAGGAGATGATCGGGATCGGGGCAGCGAACATCGCCGCCTCCCTCTTCCAGGGCTTCCCGGTCAGCACCAGCGGCTCCCGCACCGCGGTCGCCGAGCAGTCAGGTGCCAAGTCGCAGCTGACGGGGCTGGTCGGTGCTGTCCTGATCGGCCTCATGATCGTCCTGGTACCGGGGCTGCTGCGGAACCTGCCGCAGCCGACGCTGGCGGCCGTGGTGATCGCCGCCTCCCTGTCCCTCGCCGACATCAAGGGCGTCGTCCGGCTGTGGCGCCAGCGGCGGGTGGAGTTCAGCCTGTCGCTCGCGGCATTCCTCGGGGTGGCGCTGCTGGGCGTCCTGCCGGGCATCGCGATCGCGGTGGGTCTGTCGATCCTGAACGTGTTCCGCCGCGCGTGGTGGCCGCACCAGACCGTGCTCGGCCAGCCCGAGGGCATCACGGGCTATCACGATGTGGGGGACTATCCCGGCGCGGAGCAACTGCCGGGTCTGGTGATGTTCCGCTTCGACGCACCGCTGATCTTCGCCAACGCCCGGACATTCCGTGACCAGGTCCGGGAGCTGGCCCGGGCAGATCCGGCTCCGAAGTGGATCGTTATCGCCGCGGAACCGATCACCGACGTCGATACCACCGCATCCGACATGCTGGAGGATCTGGACGTCGAACTCAACGCGCGGAACATCTCGCTGGTCTTCGCGGAGATGAAGACCCCGGTCCGGGAGAAGATCGACCGTTACAAGCTGACCCGCACGATCGACCCGGCGCATTTCTTCCCGACCCTCGACGACGCCGTGGCCGCCTACCTTGCCGTGGCTGATCAGGACTGGCCTGGGCCGCGCCCGCACCCCGTCACCCCAGGCGGGTGAGGATCGGGCGGAGCGCGGTGCCGTCCGCCTCCGGTGCCCGGCAGTTCCGGCGCGGCACCTGCGGCCGGATTCAGGGCTGGTTGCCCAGTGCCGGATCCTGATCGTGAAGGCGGCGCACTTCCAGCACCTGGGCGCCCAGGTGCTCTAGCCTCGCCATGAGCCCCTGGAGCGCTGCCTGATCCGGAAGCAGGCCGTGAACCACTGTGCCGACCGGTTCCACGGAAGAACTCAGCTGCTCGAAGTCGATCAAAGCCTCGGGTGGGAGTGTCCCCGCCACGCGGATCTCGTAGTAATGCGGGGAAGTCACGGATGCCCCCCGGTTGCTGTCAAAGCCGATGTTCTGTCTCCACGATGTTTCCGGTTGGCGGGCAGGGCTCCACCCACAGTGGGTGATTTGTCACCCGGGTGAGATTGGGCCGGGGTGATGACGGCTCACCCGCCTGTCAGGGAGGTTAGAAGTCACGGATCCCGGGTCCGGGCCGGGGTCCCCAGCGGGGGGTCACCGGCCGGCGCCGGGCTGCACCAAGCAGGTGGCAGGCATCGCTCGCCAGGTACCAACGGGGGAATGGCCCATGGCGACAAGTAAGGTCCTGCATTCGGCAGGGCATTCCAGGCCGCAGCCGGACGCCGGCAGGTCGATCCTGCTGTCGAAGATCACGGTACCCGGCCTGCCCGGGTGGGCCGTGCCGCGGCCGCGCATCGACCGGCTCATCGCCGAGGGGGTCAAGTGCCCGCTGACCGTGCTGGTGGGACCGCCCGGCAGCGGAAAGAGCCTGGCCATGGCGTCATGGGCTGCTACCGGCCAGACCTGGTGCCCGGTGGCCTGGGTCGCCGTCGACGAATTCGACAACCGGCCGCGGATCTTGTGGAGCTATGTGACGGCGGCACTGCGGCGGGCTGGTGTCAGCGTTCCGCGCATGTCACCGGCACCGGCGCTGGCGGACACAGCGGACCATGAGTTCCTGGTCCAGCTCGCCTCCGCGCTGGCCGCACACGATCCGCCGGTCATCCTCGTGCTGGACGATCTCCATCTGCTGACCGAGGACACCGCGCTGCAGGGACTCACCTACGTCCTGCGCAACGCACAGCCGGGGCTGCGCCTGATAGTGGCCTCCCGGATGGATCCGCTGCTGCCGCTGCACCGCTTCCGGCTGACCGGCGAACTGGCGGAAATCCGGGCCCGCGACCTCGCGTTCAGTGTCCGGGAATCAGGGCTGCTGCTGGCTCAGCACGGCATCACCTTGCCGCCGGACTCGCTGGCGGGCCTGACCGGGCGGGCCGAGGGCTGGGCGGCGGGGCTGCGGCTGGCCGCGATCTCGATGGCTGGCCACCCCGACCCCGAGCAGTTCGTCAAGGAGCTGGTGGCCGAAGACAGCCCGATCGCCGGCTACCTGGTGGAGGAAGTGCTGAACGCACAGCCGCCGCGGATCCGGGACCTGCTGCTGAGGATGAGCATCCTGGACAGCTTCGACGCTGACCTCGCCAATGAGCTGGGTGATGAAAATGGCGGGAACGACATGCTCGATCTGGTACGGGCAAATGCCTTCGTCCAGCCGGTCGGGGGTGGCTGGTATCGCTACCACGCGCTGTTCGCCGACGTCCTGCGGCTGAAACTGCGGCACGCGTCGCCCGGCCTGGTGCCTGAACTGCACAAGCGGGCGGCTGGCTGGTACCGGCGCCATGGCCCGCTCACCAAGGCCGTGCGGCACGCGGCGGAAGCAGCCGACTGGCAGCTCGCGGCCCGGATCGTGGTGGACGAACTGGCGGTCGGCCAGCTCATCGAACCGTGGCGGGAGCACACACTGGCGGGCGAGTTCGCGCGGATGCCGTACACGTCGACCTGGACCGCCCCCGAGCCGTTCCTGATCGCCGCGGCACTGGAACTGGCCGACGATCATCCCAGCGGCAGCTGGCTCCAGGCTGCGGAAACCGCGCTCGGCCAGCTGCCGGCCACCGAAGCTGTCCCGGCCCGGCTGGCGGCCACCCAGGTCAGGCTCGCCCAGGCGCGGCGCGCGGGCGACCTGGAGTCTGCCGCTGCCGCGGTGGCCGCGGCCGAAGTCCTGCTTGACGCGATCCCGGCGGACGTCCTGGCAGACCGCCCCTGGCTGCGTGCCAGGGCGCTGTCGGATCGCGGCGTGGTGGAACTGTGGTCGGGACGGCTGGCTGATGCAGCCGCCGCGTTCCGGGCCGCCATCGCTGCCGTCCCAGATTCCGGCGGTGCCCAGGAACGAGCCAGCTTCCTGGGATATCTCGCCCTGATCGGGGCACTGCGCGGGCACCTCAACCGCGCCACGGGCATGGCCGCGCAAGCAGCAGGCGGGGCCACAGGCGAGGGGGACCGGGCACCGGTGCCTATCGGCCCGGCCTCCCAGGTGGCACTCGCCTGGGCCCACCTGGAGCGCAGCGAACTGCGTCAGGCACACAGCCAGCTGAAGCAGGCAGCAGCCGCCCTGCACCGGTACCCGGACAAGCTGATGGGCGCAGTCGCCAGCCTGGTGGCTGCCCGCAAGGCCCTGGCTGACCGCCATCCGGAGGGGGCGGTGGAGATCGCCCGCCAGGCCCGGCAGGGCGGGCCGCTTCCGCGCTGGCTCCAGCGCCGGCTGGCACTGCTCGAATCACGCGCCTGGGCGGCCGCCGGGGACACCAAGTCCGCTCTGGCCGCGGCGGAGCAGGCCGGCCCGGCCTCGCTCGGCGCGGCGGTCGCCGTGGCCAACGCCTGGCTGGCGGCAGGAGAGCCGCAGGCCGCCCGGGATGCGCTTGCCGGTCACCGGGAGGGCGCCGGGGCGGTACCCGATCAGGTCCGGCTGGAGGCGTGGCTGGCCGCCGCGCGCCTCAGCTACGGCCGCGGGGACCGGGCCGCGTTCCGGCTGTTCCACGAGGCCCTCGGCGAGTACCTGCGGCAGGAGAGCGCCCGGTATCAGGCGCCATCTGATACGCAGCGCCGCCTGACTGAAGTGCTCCTCGGGCAGGTGCCGGTTACGTCAGGTGGTGACCGGGACTTGGCCCGCGCCGACGAGTCCCCGCGCCCCTACCTGCCTGTCCACGCAGCCCCGGGCCCCCCCCTGGACGGCTTGCGGGGCG
>OFHK01000027.1_pt1 | contig 48095 bp, 47 predicted proteins | sample 1521951 | NCBI WGS metagenome assembly OFHK01 (sample SAMEA2468436, study PRJEB22500) | soil metagenome | biome: Glassland; feature: Farmland; material: Clay | place: Australia | collected 2013-01-31 | depth 0.55 m
GCGCTATCGCGACGCTATCCTGGCGGTGACCAAGGATCCGAATGTGGACAGCACACTGGTCATGCTGTCGCCGCAGGCGATGACCGATCCGATGGGTGTCGCCAAGGCCATCGTCGAGGTTTCCGACAAACTGAACCGCTCCATCATCTGCTGCTGGATGGGCGAGGAACAGGTCGCCTGCGCCCGCAAGCTGCTTGAGGATTCCGGTATTCCCGCTTTCCGGATGCCGGAAACCGCAATCGAGCTGTTCCATCACATTTCCAAGTATTACCGGAACCAGAAACTGCTGCTGCAGACGCCGGAGCCGACCCGCCAACACGGCCGTCCGGAGGCCGAGCGCGCCAAGATGCTGATCGAGGCACTGCTCGCCGAGCGCCGCACGGTGCTGGGGGCCGGTGAGGCGGGCGTGTCCACCGTGGAGCACGTCCTGGCGGCCGTGGCGGCGCACGGACTCGACCGCCTGGTCCACGCGCGGCACGGGCCGGAGCCGCCCAACGGCCCCGGCAGCGCCAAACCGGTCTTCGCCGCCCCTGCACCCACCGCGCGAGCCCCCCCCCCCGCGGGAGGGGGGGCGGGCGCGACCCGGGGGCGGCCCTGCCCCGCCGCGGGCCTGCGGTGGCTGGGGCTTGACGGGACGTACCCGGCCGCCGGAAGCGCGCGGGGATGAGCGCTTGATGTAGGTCAAATCGACTACTCGAAGCGCGCTTACCCTAAGCGCCGACAATCCGGGCACGAGGGAGGAGGCGAAAGCGCGGCGGACGATCGCGCCTTGCCCTAACGCCGTTTGCATTCCGGTCTCCCGGGCCCGAGCCTTGACGATTGCGCCTCGTCGAGAAAAGACAGGAGAACCTGAAGATGAAACCGCTGCTCATGATCGGCGCCGGCGCATTGCTGGTGGCACAGGCCGGAAGCGCCGTCGCTCAGAAATCCAATGCCTTTACGGCGGCGGAGGAGTACGCGAGGCCCGCAAGGGGAACCCCGGAGTTGCTGGGGCAGTACCCCGGGGACATGGGGATGTCGGGGACGAAGGACGGGAAACCGAAACCGCCCGCCTTCAGCGCGCTTGTCTTGAACGCCACAGCCTTCTCATCGCCGGTCCGCCCGACAGCGGGGAGCAGGGCACCGCCGCGTTCGAGTCGCTCGTGCGGCACGGGCCCTCCCTCGGGAACGGGTAACGGCCCGCCCTACGTCCCCCCGCCCGAGCACGACCTCGGGCCGATCCGCGTCGTCTTCTGCGACGTCCACCGGACGATCGCCGGGACGCGTGGGAACGCGCCGACGGCGGCGGAGGAGCCGAGGGATCCCGTACGTGGAACGAGCCCGCTCGCTCCCCCGCGGTCCGATTCAGACGAGGGACCGGCTTCACGACATCCTGCCCCGCGCGTTCGCCCTTCTCGGCACAAACTAGTTATAGCTCCCATGGCCAATTCTATAGCGTCTATGGAGACATCCATCCAGGTCAGTCGCGAAATGCACGCACGGCTCAAAGCCCTGAAGGAACGCATGAAGGCGAAGACCTTCGAGGAGCTCCTGGAGCGGCTCCTGGAGCGGTCCCGGCGCTCCCCCGTGGAACGTTTCGGCGCCCACCCCGAGATGAAGCCCTTCGCCCACGCGGATGAGTCCCATGAGCCCTGAGGCGCGGTTCGACCGCGTCCTCGACTCCTTCGCGTGGGTCGAGTACTTCCGGGGGACCGAGGCGGGACGGGTCGTCGCGGGCGAGCTCGAGGCGGACTTCGTGGGCACACCCCTGATCGTCGTGGCCGAACTCCGGGACAAGTACGTCCGCGAAAGGATCCGGGACTGGCCCAAGGACCTGGCCTTCCTGAAGGCCATGTCGGAGCTCCTCCCCGAGGACGAGGCAATCGCGGTCCGCGCGGGGGAGACGAAGAACCGGATGCGCGCGGACGGCCGGAAGGACTTCGGCCTCGTGGACGCGCTCATCTACGAGACGACCCGGGCCGCGGGCGCGGTCCTCGTCACGGGGGACCCGCACTTCCGCGGCATCGACGGCGTGCATTTCCTGGGATAGGCCCTCCACCAGGCGCATGCCGCCATCCACAACACCTGCCGGCCGATCGCCGTGGACGCGTGGGACTGGCGACCGTCGAACTCCGGCCAGAGTGGGCCAGAAACCTTCGTAGGACCTGTCCCGAATCTCTTTCCGACTGGGTGGAAGGTTCGTCCTGTCTCTGCGGCTCGCGCTCCCGGGTTCCTTGGTCGTCCTCGTCATGATCGGCGCGGCCCGGGCTGTACCCCCCGCCCCTCCCCGAGGCCACGCACAGCACGGCGAGGACGTTCACGCCGAGTCCGAAGGACACGAGCATCTCCAGAGCCCGGACCCACACCATGGCGAGGAGCCCGACCTCGACCAGGCCCAAACCTGTCCCCAAGAAGGCGTAACCCGCCTTCCGCTTGAGGCCGGGGATCGCGAGGTCCTCCTCGAGCTCCCGGAACAGGGCGTCGAGATACGCCTGCTGACTCCGATCGCCCGCGAGGCCCTCATTCACGCTCGGCTCCCCGCGGGCCGAGGGAAGCGGCTGACCCTGCCGCGCAGGTCTCCACAGCCGAACCCGGACGCCATTCCCCCGCGGACCGCACGCCCTGCCTCGTCAGGCCTTAGTGGTCATCAATCCAAGGAACCACGGCACGTGTTTCCCGCGGGATGCGGCGCACCCGCACCCGGTGGGCTAGAGGGCTTCCGTGGCGAGGACCATCAACGCGAGGATGACGGCGCCCCATGCCAAGGCGACGACCTGGCCGTTGTTGAACGTCTTCGTGAGACGGCCCATCTCGGGACCGTGGGAGCACGCCGCCTCGTTCAGGTGGCCCAGGATCTTGCGGGACGCGCGGATGACCACGAGCAGCCCGAACGCGAACAAGGCCAGCGCAAGGATGAGGCTCGCGAGGAGGAGCAGGCCCCACGTCGAACCCCAGAGCGCGTTCGGATCGAAGTTGCCCAGGAGGAGGTAGAGGATCGCGCCGAAGGCGATCGTCATCACCGCCGTGGCGGGGACGAATCGGATCACCAGGGGGATGAGCTGGCGCAGGGTCTCCTTCCGCGCGGGCATCTCCAGGCGAGGCATGACCCTGCGGAGGACCATGACGGAGAACCCCAGGGCCCCGATCCAGAGGATCGCGGAGAAGATGTGCAGGTACCGGACGACGAGGGCGAGGAGGTCGGCCACGGAAGGAGCAACTGGCCAGGGTCCTTAAAGCCATCTGGGAGGAATCGCTTTTCCGCGGCCGCGGGGTCCTCGCCACGCTCCTCACCCTGAAATAACGGAAGGTCCATTCCGGGCTGCCCCGACCCGTGGCGGCGGGGCGGGAGGAGACACATGGCCTTCGTCGATCCGCTGGCGCTGCAGTTGTTCACGCTCGCGTTCGTCGCGGCGTTGCTGTTCTATTCCGGCGCGGTGGGCTACGTCACGTTCCGGCGGCATGGGCACCACAGGACCTATCAGCACCTCCGGGGGGCGGTCATTCCCCTCGCAGGCCTGGGCGCCATCGTCTTCGCGATCGGCCTCTGGGGCGAAATCACCTGGCCCCTGCCGGGCTCCTACAACATCCTCTTCTACGATCCGTATTCCCTCCTGGGCGTCATCCTCATCGCGTTCGCGGTCTCCGTCCACCTTCGCCTGCGCACGCAGTACACCGGCTTCCTCGCGGGGGTCACGGGCGCGCTGAGCATCTACTACGGCGTCTCCGCCTACGGCCTGGGCATGACCGCGGAACCCGTCTACATGCTCTTCCTGTACATTGCCCTCGGCGGGACCGCGGTCCTCACGTTCCCCGTGACGATCTACATCGACCGGATGGTCGTGGAACCCGAACTGGAGAACATCCCGGACGTCGAGAGGAAGGCCCTCACGTTGCCGTGGAAGCTCGCCTACGGCGGGTTCCTGCTCTTCCTGTTGTTCGCGGTCGCCTCCGCCATCCTCGCACTCGTCATTGGCGGCGGCGCGCTCGGGTCGCACCTGGCGAGCGCGCCCTGAGGCAAGATCCTGGCCTCAGGAGTTCCGCCGCGCGCGGGCATCGAATGCCACGGCGCGACCGGCGGTGACCTCATCGCAGAGGATCTGGGTCCTATCTGAGGGCACCCGAAAGCTCGCATTCTCCGCGGCGTTCCGCCTAAGAGTAGGGACAGAACACTTATCGGAGCGGTTCGTGCTAGCGTGCACCACGGAGGAGGAACACCATGCGGAAGTACATCGCCGTGCACACGATGCCCCAGCCCACCTCTGTGGAAGACGCGACGCCGCTCGTGCGCAAGATGCTGGACAACGAGGGATCGAATGCCTACTGGGTCGGCTCCTGGGCCCAGACGAACGCAGAAGGCAAAGTGTTGAAGATCTTCTGCGAGTGGAACGCGCCGGACGAGAAGACGATCCGCGACGTGTTCGCCAAGGTCCCCGAGTTTCCCTTGGACAGCATCCACCCGATGACCAAGATCGACTCCGCGGATTTCCGTCAGTAGGCGGTCCACCCCTCGGTTGAGGGAGACCCATGCCCGACGTTCGCGTGATGACACCGGCGGAGCGGTCGGAGCGGGTCGAGGACTACATCGAGTTGCTCGAGGGATTCGCCCTGCCCCTCGTGGGGCGGGAGCCGGGGCCGCGGGCGGCGACCGAGTTGCAGGCCGCGTGAGCCGCCGGCACGGGGCCGATCCCGACGAACGCCTCGGACAAGGAGAAGGTCCAGGCGGCCTACCGGAACTGGATGTTCCAATGGGAGACGGCGTACGACTTCGTTCGGGACCGCCTCGGGGAGCGGGGCGCGACCGCGTTCGAGCGGTCGGACGTCGAGGCGCTGGAACGCGCCAACTCGGGAGCGTCCGTGGCCCTCCTGAAGGCGATCTGGGCCCTCGCCCCCGGCGTGGGCTTCGGCGCGTTCGGGAAGCGCATGGCCTTCGAACTGCAGACCTTCACCCCCTTCTCCGTGACCGAGCTGTCGAAGCAACGGGTGGCGGTCGAGATCCCTCGCTGCGAGGTCCTCGACGATTCCGGAGGCGAGCCCACGTGCCTCGCGGGCTGCCAGACCATCTATCCCCGCTTCCTCCGCGAGAAGTTCGGAGTCACGATGACGACGAACCGGCGAGGCCACGCCTGCACGGTCACTCTCGCACCGGTGTGAGGCGCCTCCCCCACGGCGGGTTGGATGCGGGGGCCCGAAGTCGTTCCGCGCGCATGCCGGACCCGGGATTCGACTTCGCGAGGTATTTCTCAGGGACATCCTTTCCTTCCCTTGGCGTTCGGGAGACGACCCCATGTGCCGGAACATCAAGATCTTGTTCAACTTCGACCCCCCTGCGACGGACGAGGAGATCCGCGAAGCCTCGTTGCAGTTCGTGCGGAAGATCTCGGGATTCCACAAGCCCTCGAGGGCGAACGAGGCCGCCTTCAATGAGGCCGTCGACGGGGTGGCCGACGTCGCCACGGACCTCTTGCGGTCCCTCACGACCGACGCGAAGCCCCGCAATCGCGCGGTCGAGGCGGCGCGCGCCCGCGCGAAGGCCGCGGAGCGATTTGGAAGCTCCTGACGACGGACGCCCGCCGATGCGCGAAACCTTAAGCGTCCGACCGGCTCGTAGACATCTCGTGGAAACGATCGACAAGGCGAGCCTGCGGCAACGGCTCACGCCGTTGCAGTACCACGTGTGCCTGGAGGAGGGGACGGAGCGGCCCTTCACGGGAGAATACTGGAACCACCACGAGGCCGGCGTCTACGCCTGCCGCGTCTGCGGCCACGACCTCTTCGCCTCGGCCACGAAGTACGAATCGGGGACGGGCTGGCCCAGCTTCACGGCGCCCATCGCGGAGGAGAGCGTGCTGGAGAAGGAGGACCGAAATCTGTTCATGCGCCGGACCGAGGTGGAGTGCGCGAACTGCGGCGCCCACCTGGGCCACGTCTTCGACGACGGCCCCCGGCCCACGGGGGTGCGGTACTGCATCAACTCCGCGTCCCTCCAGTTCCGCCAGGGCCCGTGAGGGCACGACCGCCTACCACCAGCGCCCGTCGCCGAGCCGCTCGATGGCCCATTCCTGGTCCGCACGCTCGCCGAGCTCCGCGAGGGCCAAGCCGATCGCGTGATGCAGGGGCTCGTGCGTGAACACGTGCACGAACACGTCGCGCCAGGAGACGGTCGCGGGAAGGGCACCCATCCGCCAGAGGTGGACGGCCGTGGTGCTGCGATATTCGCGGAGGCTCCAATCCGGAGCACCGTACGTCACGGCCAGGCGCAGGAGCCCGTTCCGTTTCGTCCAGGTGCCGATCGCACGCTCGCGTGGGGGGACCTCGGACTCCCGGAAGTGGAAGATCCACGTGATCCCGCCGTCGCGCAGCGGGAAGCGGGAATCGGCGCCTGACGGGGACGCACCCATGGGGCGTCCCCACGCGGGGCTTGCATATCAAGCGTGGCCCTGCCGACGGCGACCGGGGGCGCTCCCTGGTCGGGAGGATGACCGCGAGCCCCGCCACCCCTCCGAAACCTTTCAATCCCGACGATGTGGTGCCCGGCATCGAGGGTAGCATGGTCACCTACAAGACCGAGGTCCTCTCGACCTTGGGCTGGACGTCGGCGCAGGGCATCTCCAAGCAGGTTCAGGCGCGACTGGACGCATTCGCGGCGGGAGGGTGGCGAATGTCGGGCATGGCGAGCATCGCCGGGACCGGCGGCTTCTTCGGGGGCGGGGGGAGCCCCTACCTCGTCATGGTCTTCGAGCACGAGTGATGCCGCTGGGCGAAGGCCGGCACGTATGCGCTCTCCATGTGCCCTACGGTCCAGGACTCACCCGGAGGGTCCTTGTGGACGTCGGAGCGGAACCCGTTTCGCCACAGGTACTTAGCCCCGAATCAAGTCGGGGTCTCCGGGGAAGCGACATGAGCGGGGAAGTCGGACACTTCGAGATCCCGGCGGACAAGCCCGACCGGGCGCGGAAGTTCTACGAGGCGACCTTCGGCTGGAAGATGAACACGCTCCCGGAGATGGACTACACCATGGTCAGCACGGGGCCCGTGGACGAGAAGGGCATGCCCAAGGAACCCGGGTTCATCGGCGGCGGCATCGGGAAGCGCGGGGACGCCCTCGAGCACCCCGTGGTCACGATCATGGTCGACGAGATCGACGACGCGATCCAGAAGGTCGAGAAGAACGGCGGGAAGATCCTCCGCCCGAAGACGCCCCTCGCCGAGGGGACCATGGGCTGGAGCGCGTACTTCAAGGATAGCGAGGGGAACACGGTCGGCCTCTACCAGTGGCCCAAGCCGTGACCCCCGGGCGACCTTCCCGCGGCGGGGAGCCCTCCGACCTTCCCATCCGGGAAGCCTTTATCCGACCGTGGCTCTCCCGGGCCGAGCATCGCGTTGAGGATCCGCCATGGGTGACACCCCGGGACCCGTGCAGCGTCTCGCCGGACGGGCGTGGGCGCTCGCCACGCAGCCCCTGTACCGGAACGCGTTCCTCATCATGCTCTCCAGCGTCGTCGGCTCGGGCCTCGGCTTCTTCTTCTGGCTCGTGGTCGGGCGGTACTACGCGACCACGGACGTCGGGTACGCGGTCGCCATCATCCAGTCCCTGAGCTTCCTCGCCGCCCTGGCCCACCTGGGCCTCGGCACGGCGATCATCCGGTACCTCCCCGAGACGGAGAGGCAGGCGGACCTCGTCAACGCCTCGGCCACGATCGTGGGAGGCCTGGCGCTCCTCTTCTCCGTCGTCTTCATCCTGGGCGTCACCGTGTTCGTGCCCGACCTGTCCTTCATCCAGGCCAACCCGATCTATCCCGTGGTCATCCTGGCCACCACCCTGGGCATCGCCCTGCCCACGCTCTACGATCAGGCCTCCTACGCGGTCCGCCGCGCGGACGTCCTCCTCTGGAGGACCACGGCCCTCGCCCTCGTGAAAATCCCCCTCGCGCTCGCGTTCGCCCTCTTCGCGCTCACGGCGGGCCGGCTGGGCATCTTCCTCTCCCTCGGCCTCGGCTACGTGGTCGGCGTGGTCCTCGAGGCCCTCGTCCTCCTCCCCCGCGTCCTGCGGGGATTCCGCCCGAAGCCGCTGGTCCGGCTCGCCCCCCTCCGGCCCCTCTTCCGATTCAGCCTGGGCAACTACACAGCGAACAGCATCGCCGCTGCGGGCGGCATGCTCCTGCCCATCCTCATCCTGAATGTCGTGGGACCGACCGGCGCGGCGAGTGTGGCCTTCTACTACGTCGGCAGCATCGTGGCCGGGCTGCTCAGCATCATCCCCGGGGCCGTCTTCACGTCCTTCTACGCCGAGGCGTCCCAGAAGAACGCGAGGCGCGCCGCGGACGAGCGCAGGGCCATCCTCCTCTCCATCGGGCTCCTGATCCCCGCCATCGGGGTCCTCTGGTTCTTCTCGGAGACCATGCTCACCTGGTTCGGCAACCCGGCCTACGCCTCGGGCGCGGTCGGCGTGCTCCACATCCTCATCTTCGGCTCCATCCCCGGGTTCCTGAACTCCATCCTGGGCACGCGGATCCGCATCCGCAAGAAGAGCGCTCCGCTCATCGTCGGCAGCGCGATCTCCACCGTGGTCATCCTCGGCCTCGGCGTGTACCTGCTCAAGGAGTACGGCATCGACGGGCTCGCGGTCGCGGCCGTCGTGGGGAGCGCAGCCGCCACCCCGTACTACTACCTCGTCGCGAGGACCTCCTTCAAGGGCGAGCAGCCGCCGGCCGAGCCCACGGTGCCCGTGCAGGCGTGAGCCCGGGCGGCCTCGGCATCCTCATTAACCCGGGGACGGCTCTCCCGCGACAACCCTCCGAGGAACCCCCGTGGACCCACGGCCCCGCATCTCGCTCTACGTACCCGCCTACAACGCGGAGCGGTACCTCGCGCGGTGCCTCGAGGCGATCCAGGCCCAGACCCTCCGTCCCGACGAGGTCCTCGTCGTGGACGATGGATCCACGGACCGGACCGCGGAGATCGCCCGGGGATATCCGGTGACCGTCGTGCCGCACGGCGTCAACCAGGGCCTCGCCGCGGCGCGGAACACCGGCGTACGGAGCGCGCGCAACGAGCTCGTGGCCTCCCTGGACGCGGACTGCCGGCCCGAGCCGGAGTGGCTCGAGCGACTCGCGGCCCGCTTCGTAGGAGAGCGGACGGCCTTGGGCGGCGGCCGCCTCGAGGAGGCCGTGCAGCGCACGGCCGGCGATCGCTTCCGGAAGCTCCACATGCCCCAGCACTGGGGATCCGAGCCGCGGACGAACCCGCCCCACGTGCACGGCAACAACAACCTCGGACGGAAGAGCGCGCTCCTCGAGGTGGGCGGCTACGACGAGCGGCTCCGGACCAACTTCGAGGACGTGGACATGTCGCGGCGCCTGCGGGCCCGCGGCTACGACACGTACTACGAGCCCTCCGCCCTCGTGTGGCATCTCAAGGAGGACGACGGATCCTCCATCCTCCGCGCCCTGTGGCGCTACACGCGCCTCGGGTACGAGGAGCCCATCACCCGCGCCAACGTCCTCCGCCGCGTCGGCCGCAACGTCCGCGTGGCCTTCCGCCTCCTGACCGTCGATGCGCACCTGGGGGACTGGGAGGTCCTGCGGCTCGACGCCCTCATCCCGATCTACTTCGCCGCCTGGGACGGACGCCTCCTGAGAGAGGCCCGCAGTCAGGACCGAGGCCCACGGTAATCCGCAGGACCGGGCGGTAGCGGCGGATTGCCACTTTCACGCATCTCCCACGATGCCCTTCATCCGAATCCGGAGTATCGGTTCCTCCAGGATGGTCTCCGCTCCGTCATACCGTTGGTATATTATACCAACGCTAAAATACGCGGACAACCCTTCCATCCCAGGATGCAGCTGAGCCATTGTCGCGGCGGAAGGACCTCCTCGGGTGGATTCAGCTCATCGAACGACGGAGCCCGCGGGGGTGGAGCCTCATGATCATGCCCCACGAAATCCGGATCGACAACTTCCATGGATCGCTCCACGTGCACCCGCCCCAGAACCGAGACGGACCCCAGCCGATTGCGGAACGCTCCTTGGAGGAGGTCCGCGGTGTTGTCAGGCGGCACGCCGAGGCACACGGCACGATTCATTTTGAGGAGCTCCTGGAGGAACTGCGATGATGATCCAGGCTGAACAGCGGATCACCGTAGCCGAGTTCCTGGCCGACATGGTCCGCAGGTACGGCGGGCTCCGCCGGTTCCGAACGTACGTCCGGACCCACCCGCGGGACATGACGGCGAGGCTGGACTTGGAGGACTTCGAGTACTTCCGGGGACGGCCCGAGCTCGGGAAGGAGACGATGGAGCGCGCGGTGACCCTCATCCCGGTCGCCGACGACGCCCTGTCCGTGTTCACGAACCAACGGCTCGCCCTCTTGGACGTCCTGGCGCGGGAATCCATCGATTCCGTGCGGGGCCTCGCACGACGCATGGGCCGCGACGTGCACAACGTCCACGCGGACGTGCGACTCTTCGAGAAGGTGGGCCTGATCACCTTCGAGCGGGGAGCCCGCAACCGCCGCGCCCCGAGGCTCGTCGCGGACTCCATCCGGGTGGTACTCACGCCCTCGTCTCCGGAAGCTGACAGGCCGCGGGCGATGGCACCGTAGGACAGCGAGCCACCACGGTTTTCCGCGGCGGATGCCGACGGCGGGAGAGAAACGCTTAAGTCGGGCGCCTTCCGTCGCCCTCGGCAATCGCTCTCGCGGGAGGGACCTCGTGAAGGCCGTCATCCCCGCCGCCGGTCTCGGCGTGCGCTTCCTGCCGCTCACGAAGGAGCAGCCCAAGGAGATGCTGCCCGTCGTGGACCGGCCCGCCATCCACGGGGTCGTCGAGGAGGCGGTCGCCGCGGGGGCCACGGACCTTCTCATCGTCACGGGGCGGGAGAAGCGGCCCATCGAGGACTACTTCGACGCCTCGCCGCGCAGGGACGCGGTCCTGCGCAGCAACCACGACGTCTGCGTGCACCGGGAGCTCGAGGAGCTGTCCGCCCGGGCCCACGTGGCCCGCGCCGACGATGCGAATCCGTGTCGTCGGTCTCCGGAAGGAACGCCCAAGCCCCACGGCTCCCGGAATGGGTGGTCGGGACCCACATCATACGACGACCGATCTGGCCGAAAGCGCAGGCGGGCGCTCCCACACCTCGAACCCAAGCTGTTCTCGCTGCCCTGGCTCTCGCCGATGACTCACGTGGCTCGGCGCCCCAGGCGCCGGAACGCGGCGGCGGCATAGGCCACGATGCCGGCCAGGCATCCCGCCCCAGCGACCCCGAGGAACGCATTGAGCCTCAGGTCCGCGACGAGCATCGCGTCCGACGCGGGCAGGAGCGCGGCGAACACGCCAAGGAGCAGCGCGCTCGCCACGACCGGCCCTGCCGCGGCACGGGCGACCGCGTCGCGGACTGCCATCAGGCGCCGGATCTCTCGGCTCCGGGCCTTGCGGAGCTTGGCGGTCGCCTCGTCCGGTGGCTCCGCCCGCGTCGTCCGGTCCTCGCTGAGCCTCTTGTCCACCGCGACCTCCTCGCCGATCTCATGCAGTTCCCGGAGGAGCTCTTCCACGTCTTGGTCCGACGGGATGGGCGGATGGGCCCCCTGGCCCGCAGTCGATGCCGGAGCCTCCGTCGCGGCTAGCATCAGGTCCTCGCGCTGGGCCACCTCGAGCTCGGCGAGTCGTGCGTCGAGACGCGTCCAGCGCCGAAGCGCTACCAGGCTCACGCCCACGAGCACGACGGCCCCCAGGAGCACGTAAGCCGCGGTGATCCAGCGGGTCGCGGCAGGCCAGACGTAAGGCGCGATGGTGGGCGACAGGGCGTAGGCCACGACGAGGATCACGAGGAAGTAGGCACCGAAGACGACGGAGAGGGTCCGGAGCGGGAGCCCACGTGCTTGGGCCATCGGCGACGTACCACCTCCCGGAGAGGAAAGCCTTTGCCTCCTTCTTTTCAAGCGTGATAGCGACGGCCGAGCGGATCCACATGCGGACTCGATCGCCCAGGCGTCCTGCCATCTGTGACGGCGAGGGACGGGCTGTTGCTGCTCCTCCTCGGGACGGCCGTGACCATTGCAGCCGCCGGGGCGGCCGTGCTGATTCCGAGGCCGCCGCGCCAAGTGAGCGAAGGGGACACACCCACCCGCTGGTTCCCGCACCGCCTCGGGCAGTGGGGGCGAGGGGGCGGAGACCGCAGGGCCCGGGCCCGATTCCGGGCTTTCGGATGAGCTAATTTCACTAAACAATTAAATAACTGTGGCGTAATATAGGGACCGACAACCGGGGAAAGCGAACATGAAACTGACCCACGTGACCGTCGTCGTCAAGGACCAAGACCGAGCGCTCGAGTTCTACACGGAGAAGATGGGCTTCGAGAAGAAGGCGGACTACACGCAGCCGGGCCGCCCGCGGTACCTCACCGTGAGCCCGAAGGGGCAGGACCTCGAGGTCGTCCTGTGGCCGGCGGGCGCGGAGGAGCAGCGGATGCCCGCGAGCCACAAGCAGCCGGGCAACGGCACGCGCACCGTGCTCCAGGTGGAGGACTGCCGCAAGACCTTCGCGGAGCTCAAGAGGCGCGGCGTCCACTTCAAGGATCCCGAGCCGCTCGTCGAGGGCTGGGGGATCGCTGCGGACCTCACGGACCCGGACGGCAACCCCTTCACGATCTACCAGCCCGCGCCGCCCGCGGGAGCCCAGGACGGGGCCACGAAGGCGTAGGGAGACCATGGACGCGTTCTCCGCGGTCGCCGATCCCACGAGGCGACGCATCCTCGACCTCCTCGCCCGGGGGTCCCGCAACGCGGGAGCCCTCGCGGCGGAGTTCCCGAACCTCACCCAGCCCGGCGTGTCCCGGCACCTACGGGTGCTCCGCGATGCCCGCCTGGTCGACGTGACCGTCCGCGCCCAGCAGCGGATCTACGCCCTCAAGCCCGAGGGGATGGCCGAGCTGTACGAGTGGGTCGCCAAGTACCAGGCCATGTGGCCCGAGACGCTCGACTCCCTGGAACGCTACCTGAACGCGGGTGCGGTCCGGGCGGCGAGAAAGGAGAAAAGGCCATGACCGAGACGGGCGGTGGGTTCAAGCGGAATCGCGCGGAGCCCCGGGACGACGGGCTCCAGGAAGGCGTCCCGATGACCCAATCCCGCGAGGAGCGACCCGGCACGGTCACCTACGAGGGCGACTTCGCCACCCTCGCGTTCGAGCGGCACCTCGACCACCCCATCGAGGTGGTCTGGGACGCGATCACGAACCCCGAGCACCTCGCGCGGTGGTACATGACGAAGGCCCGCCTCGAGGCCCGCGCAGGAGGGAGCATCGACTATGTCAGCGGCATCTCCCAGTTCCACGTCACGGGGAAGATCCTCACGTGGGACCCGCCGCGGGTGTACGAGCACGAGTGGAACGTGGAGCCGCGGGAGTACCTCCCGCACGGAGAGCGGAGCGTCGTGCGGTGGGAGCTGACCCCGGACGGCGACGGCACGATCCTCCGGATCACGCACCGGCACCTCACCCAGCAGACCGCGAGGGGCTTCGTGGCCGGCACGCACGCCTTCCTGGACCGGCTCGAGGACGAGCTCGACGGGAGACCGCTGACGAACTGGGTCAAGCGCGTGGATGAACTGCGCCCGGTCTACGGGGTGCCCTGGTAGGGGACGCCGCGGGACGGCACGCGCGTGGATGGCGCGCGCTCCTGTCGGCGAGGCGGGCACGGGCCGGGAGCGCGTCTTAGGCGGACCGAAAAGACCATCAGGCCCCCCGCGATGTCTCCTCCACCGATGGCTGCCTCAGGCGGACCTTACTCCCTCGCGCAGTTCGCAAGGCACGCCGAGGTCATCATCCGCTCCGCGTCGGAGTCCGAGATCCTTCGGCAACTCAAGCCGGCCATGGAGCGGCTCCTCCGCACTCGAGGCTCCCTCCCCCCGGAGGCCTTCACCCCGCGGAAGGACCGCTTCGCGAACACCCTCCTCCACAGGCCCAAAGACGGCGCCTTCTCCATCACGGCCGGGAACTGGCAGCCGGGCCAGAGCACCCCGATCCACGACCACCTCACCTGGGCCGTCGTCGGGGTGTACGACGGACAGGAGCGGGAGTCCATCTTCCGCAGGACGGACGACGGCTCGGACCCGAAGCGGGCGACGCTGAGGCTCGTCAGCGAGCGGATCAACGCGAAGGGGCATGTGACCGTCCTGGGCCACCGGGGAATCCACCGGATCGACAACGTGTCCTCCAGGCCGTCCCACAGTGTCCACGTGTACGGACGGGACATCGGGACTCTGGAGCGTCACAGCTACGACCCCGTGACCGGGGAGATCGGCAAGTTTGTCTCGGGCTACTGCAACGTGCTGCGCGACGAGGACGAAGACTGATTCGGACCGCACGCCTTTTATCGGATGACCTCCCATGGCGCAGTCCACGTCCTTCACCTTGGAGTCTCAGCTCGTCGAACCGGTCACCGCATGGCTCGAGGGGGCGGGCTACCGCGTGGAACTCGAGGTGCCCATCCTGGGCCGCCGCGCCGATCTCCTCGGCGCGCGGGAGGACGCTCTGGTCGCCGTGGAACTCAAGATGCGCGACTGGCGCGAGGCGCTCCGCCAGGCCATCGCATACCAGCTCGCGGCGGACCGCGTGTGGGTGGCCATGCCCTTGGCCGCCGCCTCGTCCGCGTACCGCGCGCGGTGGCGCTTCCAGGCGGAAGGCGTTGGACTGCTCGCGGTCGACGACCGAGGGAGCGTGCGCGCGCCCATTCCCGCGGGGCGGTCCCCGAGGCTCCTGCCGTACCTGCACGACGGGATCCTCGCGGACCCCCGGCCGACGAGCGCGGCGCCATTCCCCTTCGGCCTGTCCTGGGCCGACCCGCCCGTCCGCGAGTCCCAGGAATGAGCCGGGGCCCTCGCGGCCGGCGACCCGGAACCATCGTTCCACCCATTCGCCTCTCTCGTCGACATCTATATAGTCATGTACACACTTTCTGTATGTAGTCACACATGGAGATCAAGACGATCGCCCTGGACCGCGAGGCCTACGAGCTGCTGCGGCGGCGCAAGCGGAAGGGCGAGAGCTTCAGCGACGCGGTCAAGCGCATCGCGCGCGAGGCGCGTCCCCTCTCCGGTTTCGCAGGCGTCTGGAAGAAGCACCTCACGGACGCGGACCTCGTCGCCATCGAGAAGGCTCTGCTCCGCGGACGGGAGGCGGATCGGGAGCGGACGCACAAGCTCCTCGCGCGGCAGGGATGAGTCGTGCGCTGCCTCGATTCGACCTTCCTGATCGATCTATTAAAGGGGGACGACGCCGCGGCTGCCAAGATGCGCGAGCTCGAATCCCTCGGCGAGACGGTCAGCCTGCCGGCGCCCTGTCTCGCGGAGGTCCTCCTCGGCGCGCATTTCAAGGGGGGCGACCTGCTCCGGGACACGCTGGATGTGGTCGCCCGCCTGGATGTCCTCGAGGTGGACGCGGCCGTTGCGGGAGAGGCGGGGCGGCTCGGAGCGGAACTGCTTCGACGCGGCCAGAGCCTCCCGACGACGGACCTCCTGATCGCCGCCGCCACGCGGCTGAGCGGACAGGTTCTCGTCACGCGGGACACGGATTTCGCGCGGATCCCCGGTTTGGCGATCGAAGGCTACTGACCCCTTCTGGGTCGGCCCCACGTTCTCTGGTTTTCAGTCGTGATAGGCCCACCGACGGGTTTATCGCCCTGAGGACTCGGTTCGGGTCCGCCATGGCCGCGACGGAGACCCGGCGGGCCAGGCGCACTTGGCCCATCGTCTACGAACGCCGCATGAGGACGAGCCACGGGGCTGGCACGGGCGTTGCGTGGGCCCTGTTCCTGGGCCTCGGCCTCCCCTTCGCCCTGATGACGGGTCTGACCGTCCTGGCCCGGGGCGGCATCTACGTGGAGCTCTTCCGACCCTTGTGGCAACCCTGGCCACCAGACCTGCTCAAGCCCTTCCTGGGCCTCGCGGTCTTCGCGGCGACCCTTGCCTACCTGGCGTATCGCGTGGGTCAGCGCCGCGGGCTTCGCGTCGGCGCAGGCATCCGGAGGGCCGCCGCGGTTGGACCCGCCGCCCGTCCGCAGGCCCTGCCGATCCCTCCGCCGCCTCCCCCGGACGACCTGGACGATGCGGCGTGGGGCCGACCGAGCTAGCGGGAGGAGCCCTTTCTCACCGCTGTTTGGGCATGCCTAAATATCTCGGCCGCCATGGGGCTCGCCATGATCTTCATCGTGTTGGTGCGTTTCCGCAGGAAGCCGACCAAGGCCGACCAGGCCGAGACGAGCAAGACGTTCGCGCAGCAGGAGAAGATGGGCATCAAGAACATCGGCGTCTACTGGACGTTCGGACGATACGACGCCGTGCGGATCTTCGAGGCGCCTGACGAGAAAGTGGCCCTGAAGGCCCTGACCAAGGCGCCCGAGTACGTGTCCACGGAGACCCTGGTCGCCCTCACCCGCGCGGACGTGGACAAGCTCCTGGAGTAGGAACCGCGACGCCCGAAATGGCGGGCGGACGCCCGCGTGGGCGCCTCGGGGGAGAGGAGGCAGACGGAACGCTAGACCGGATGGCGTACCTCCGCCGAATCGGCTACCCCGGATCGACGGAACCCACGCTGGAGACGCTTCGCGGCCTCCACGTGGCCCACCTGCAAACGGTTCCGTTCGAGAACCTGGACATCGCCCTCGGCCGGCTCCTCCTCCTCGATCCCGGCGCGCTGTTCTCCAAGATCGTCGAGCGGCGCCGCGGCGGGTACTGCTACGAGCTGAACGGGCTGTTCGCCCTCCTGCTGCGGGAGCTCGGATTCGACGTGGACCTGCTGTCCGCTCGCGTCCCGAACGCAGCGGGCGAATTCGGTCCGGACTTCGACCACATGGCCCTCCGCGTGCGGCTCGAGGAACCCTGGCTCGCGGACGTAGGCTTCGGCGAGCTCTTCCTGAGGCCGCTACGACTCGGAACGCCGGACGGGCAGCCGGACGACGGCAAGGTCTTCCGGATCACGCAGGACGGGGACGCTCGAATCCTAGGGATGGGGAGGCGCGCGGAACCGGAGAAGCCGCGATACCGGTTCACGCTGCGTCCGCGGGAGCTCGAGGACTTCGGGCCGATGAACGTGTGGCAGCAGACGTCTCCCGACTCCCACTTCACGAAGAACTCCGTCTGCACGCGCGTGACTCCGGAAGGCCGGATCACCCTGAGCGGCTCGCGCCTCATCACGACGACGGACCGGGAGCGCACGGAACGTGTCCTGACGGCGTCGGAGCGGATCGCAATCCTGCGGGAGTCGTTCGGGATCGTGCTCGAGGATCCGGGGGACGGCCGGGACCGACGCCCGTGAACCCGGGCCTCCGGATCCTACCGCTCGCGGTATCCCGGGGATGTGGCGCCAGCCGAACGCCTTGCCGGCCTGGGACAGGACGAGCTGGGCCTCGTCGAGGATCCGGTCGGGCTCCGGGCCCAAGGCGTGGTAGGCCGCCTTGGCCTCCGCGGAGGCGACGTCCGACTTCCCCGTCGGGTTGAGCGCACGGGCCAGGGAGTTCCCCAGGTTCGTGACCCCGCTGTACTCGAGGACGGACAGGCGGGTGAGCTGCTCCATGGACCGCGAGAGGACCTCCACCTGCGTCGCACCAGGTTGGCCTGGCGCCGTCCCGCGAGGCAGCCCGCGAAGGAGACCGCGGCGACGACGAGGGCGATCAGCGAGACGAGCCCGGCCGGGCTCACGAGGGCCTCGAAGAAGCTGAGGTCGACCATGCGTGGAGCATGGGCGAGGTACGTAGGAAGGAACCGGCGAGAGGCGGCGATGACTGCGCCGGGCTCACGGCACCAGGACGACGGACCACGCGGGATGGACTTCGCTGAACCATCCGTGGTCCGTGTCGAGCACCCAGGCGCCCGTCACCTGGACGTGGGCTCCCGGCACGAGGGTGACGTTCCCTAGGACCGTGGCCTGGTCCGACGGCACGACCTCCACGTGCAGGTTCCCGTCGTTCAGGACGTACGATCCCAGGGAGAGCGTCCAGGCGTACCCCGGGTCGAGCTGGATGTCGAACGAGAAGTCGCCGTCCACCGCAGGCCCCGACGTCGGCTCGATCGCCTCGACGACCCCGGAGACGGTTACGCACGTGGAGAGGACGCGGAGCCGGGAGGGGGTCCACACCCCGTTGGACTCCGTGCGGCCGCCCGCGAGGTCCCCGACGCGGCACCCCGCGGCCGTCGACGTCTGGATCCACTGCCGGGCTCCCAGGCTGTCCGGAAAGAGCGGGTAGCCGACCGCGCGGACGGAATAGGAGGCCGCGGGCCCGGACACCAGGAAGAGCACGAGGAGGAGGACGGCGACCGCAGGCGGGGCGTAGCGGTCCACGGACGTGCGTTTCGCGAGGGGCAAGGGTCCCCGCCGCCGGAAGACGAGCACTCCCAGGAGGGCCAGCGCGACGAGCGACGCGAGGAGGGGCGCGAGGACCAAAAACGCCGAGGCCGAGGCGAAGGCCACCAGGGTCGCCGCGACGACCAGGGCGGAGAGACCCACGCCTTCCGTGCGCGGCAGGCGCACCGTCTGGATCCGTGCGAGCATCCACGCGGGGACCAGATAGACCACGTCGAACACGGCGAACGCGGGCTGGATCCCCTCGCCGCCGTACGTGATGAGACCGACCGCGATGGCGAGGAACACGCCGACCAAGAGGGCCACGAGGCACGCAGCGAGGTCGCCGAGGCGCCGCCGCAGGCGCAGGAGGAGGAAGAACTGGAGCCCGCGCACGACGATCGCGCCCACGCCCACGAAGAGGAAGACGCTCTGGGCGTTGAGGTCCGCCCCGATTCCGAGGACGAGACCCACGACGAACCCGAGTCGGCTCCCCGGGCGGCACGTCAGGGCGACCGCGAAGACCGCGAACGCGGAGAGGCCGTAGCCGAAGAACAGGTAGGGCGCGTTGCCGAAGGTCAGCGCACCCACGAAGGAGAGGAGCGCGGCGAGGAGGAACCCGACGAACGCGGAGCGCCGCGCACCCTCCTCGGCCACGGCCGCGGGAGAGGCGTGGGAACGTATGGCCCTTTCGATGCAGCCTCCGACCCGAACGTCCGTCGAACCGGCGCGGGCTCCCGGGGCATGCCCACGATGCGGACATAAGGAGCTCCGAAATCTCCCCCGCCGCACATGACCCTCACGATGGAAGCGGCGGAAGGCCCCGCGGTCCTCCGGGCCAGCGGAGAGCTTCCTCCCGACCTCCTCGACGCGTTCACGGGCCCCGAGCGGATCCTCGGGGTCCTTCCCTTCGTCTCCGACGTGAGCACGGAGCCGCGGTGGCACCACCTGATCTTCACGGAGGACAAGATCCTCGGGGTCCCCGCGTTCACGGAGCCCGCGCCCGAGGCGGGGAGCCTCTGCCTGCCGCCGCGGACGGCCCTCGCGGAGCGCTACCGCGCCGTGCGGTCGGTCCTCGGCCTGGTGGCCATCCCGCAGCCCCTCACGCCCGCCCACGTGACCGCGGTCCTCCCGTATGCCGTCGTGCGCCGCGTGCGGCTCACCCACGGCCGGGAGACCCAGCCCCTCCCGGCGCTCGAGATCCATGCGGGACGGCGCACGTCCTGGTGGTTCTTCCGGAAGGAGGACGGGAGCGGCGACCCGGAGAAGGCGTGCTACGCGCGGGACCTCCTCCTGTCCCTCCTGCCCTTCCCCGTGGAACTCGTGGGCTTCTCCGAGGCGCCCCGGCCCGCCGAGTGGCGGCTCCGGCGCGGCGTCCGGCAGCCGCTGCCCCTCCTCGCCCTGACGGGCCCGGCGGCCGCGGAGCCGAAGGCCACTGCCGCCCCCATGGAGCGACACGGTTAAGTGCCGCGTGCCGGTTGGCCGCCCAGATGACGAAGCGCGCCCTCGTGTCGGGGGCCACGGGCCAGGACGGCAGCTTCCTCATGGAACTGCTCCTGAAGAAGGGCTACGACGTCTATGGCCTCGTCCGCCGCCTGAGCACGCCGAACCTGAACAACATCACGGACATCGCGGACCAGGTGCACCTGCTCGACGGGGACCTCATGGACCAGTCCTCGCTGGACGCCGCGGTCGAGCTCGCGAAGCCCGATGAGGTGTACAACCTTGCGGCGCAATCCTTCGTCGGCACGTCCTTCGTCCAGCCCGTCCTGACGGGGGAGATCACGGGCCTGGGGGTCGTGCGCCTCCTCGAGGCCGTGCGGCACCACGCGCCCGAGGCGCGGTTCTACCAGGCGTCCTCGAGCGAGATGTTCGGCAAGGTGGACCGCGAGCCCCAGGACGAGACCACCCCCATGCATCCCCGCAGCCCCTACGGGGTGGCCAAGGTGTACGCGTACTGGGCGTGCATCAACTACCGCGAAGCCTATCGCATGTTCATCTCGAACGGGATCTTGTTCAACCATGAAGCCCCGCTTCGACGCGGCATGGAGTTCGTGACGCGCAAGGTGGCCGTCGGCGTCGCGCGGATTGCGGCGGGGAAAGCCACGACGATCTCCCTGGGAAACCTGGACGCGAAGCGCGACTGGGGATACGCCGGGGACTACGTGGACCTCATGTACCGCATCCTGCAGCACCCGGAGCCGGACGACTTCGTGGGGGCGACCGGCGAGGCGCACTCCGTCCGCGAGTTCGTCGAGGAGGCGTTCCGGGTCGCCGGCATCCCGGACTGGGAGAAGCACGTGACGGTGGACGAAAAGAACATCCGGCCCTCCGAGGTGTACAACCTCCGCGGGGACGCCTCGAAAGCGAGACTCCTGCTCGATTGGCAGCCCCAGGTCCGATTCCAAGAACTCGTGAAGCTCATGGTCGAGGCCGAGCTCGCGCGGGTCGACCTGGGGAAGAGCAAGGCGTGAGTTGCGGCCCTGAGGCGCGCCGCGCCAGGCGGCTCACCCGATCCGCAGCGTGATGGACGCGGTGCCGTGGGCCCCCACGAACACGGACTGCTGGGCGCGACGTCCGCCGCCGGTGACCGCGTCCACGGATACCATGGAACCGAAGGGGGACGCGAGCTTCGCGGGCAGGCGCGCCTGCTGCGAGCTTCCCGCCGGAACGGTCGTCGTAGACACGGCCACGCCGTTCACGGAGACCGTGACGCGCTCGTCCACCGCGGAGTGGTTCTCCAGGGTGAGGAGGACGGTCCCCTGGGGCAGGTCGCCCGGGGCCGCGGCAGCGGCAGGGGCGGCGCCCGCGGCGGTCGGGCCCACGGAATCCGAGCTACCGGGGAGCGGCGGAGGGACGCGGTACAGACCGCCTCCGCCCGCGGTGGTGTCCGGCCTCGCGGGAGGCGCCGGGGGTGCGCCGACCGTCCAGGAACTGGAGAACGTGTCGGAGGGGGACGCGGCCTTTGGCGCGCGCATCCGGCGCACGCCGAAGACGAGGAGCACGAGGCCGACCCCGATCGCCACCACTCCCCCGAGGAAGAAGGACGGGTCGATGCCCGTGGAGGTCAGGCTCACGGCGACGTCCTGCCACGTGCCGTTGTACGCGGGCGGGTGCTGGAAGACCACGTGGTACTGGTTCCATCCGGGGACCGCCAGGTTGATCGTCCCGCTCACCGCGGTCGTCGTGTAGACCCCCGTGAGGTTCGCGCCGCCCACGTAGGAGCTGTAGTCCGCGTCGTTGAACACGAACACGGTGACCGGCGTGGCGTTCGAGGCGGAGAACGTGCCTTGGACGGTCCCGCCCGCGAGGACGCTGAAGTCGTACTCGGAGAAGTACTGGTACTGCGCATCGTCCGGCGGGATGGATACGTTCTCCGCCGCGGAGAGGGGGAGGGAGCTGTACCAGGCCGCGAGGACACCGATGAGGAGGAGGACCACGCCGACGATCGCGAGGATCCGGGCCGCTCGGCGGGAGACCATAGGACTTGCCCCGCGGCAACGAGGAATCGGTCGGTCAAAACTCTTTCGGGCCGCCGGATTGCGGAGAACGGGCGAGTCGCAGTACCTTTATGCGGCAAGGAACCGATGGCGACGCCGGAGTGGATGCCTCGATGAAGAGGACGCGGCGAGCGGCCGAGTTGCTCGTCCTGCTTCTCCTGGGCACTACCGTGCTCACCCTCGTATCCGGCGCACGAGGAGCGTCCGCATGGACCGCCGCACCGCCTTCGGCCGCGGTGTCCCCAGAGCCCTCCCCGGCCGCCTCCGCGGTCCGTTTGCTCGCCAGCGTGTCCCAGTCGACCGTCCTGCAGGGATCGCTCCCGGTCTCCGCGGTGGCCATCTCGATGGCCGAAGACCCCGCGGGCTTCGCATGGGGTGCCGGGTACAACGTCTACCACGCGAACGGCTCGTCGGGGACATGGAACTTCACCTCGTCGAACGATCCGGACTTCGGACACCTCGCCGCGGGACTCACGAACGGGGTGACGGACGGCTTCTCGATGACGGTCAGCGGGGACTCGGGGGGCGGGACCGGCATGGAGGGCCCCGAGGACGCCTTCTTCCACACCCATCCCGACTTCTTCGGGAGTGCGATCGACTGGATCCTCCTGATCGTCTCGAACGTCCACATGGAGGCGGGAGGGGGTTGGTCCTGGGCCTTCACGAATTACACCTGGCAGATCTGGGGCCACCCGCTGTACGTCGCCTTCCGCACGCCCACGGACCCCAACGGGGCCATCGTGTTCGACCGGGATTGGAGTAACGTCAGCGTGCACCTGGCCACCGCAGGGACCACTGCCCTCGAGTGGGATGGCGCGAATCGGTCCATGGACGGTGGGCCGACCAACTGGAGCCTGAACGTCACCGGCATCCCGGACGGCGTCCACGCCTTCCGCGTGTGGGGCACGAATGCCACGGGCGTGGTCGCGGGGAGCGAGGTCCGCACGATCACGATTCAGGACCGGCTGTGGTCCGCAAGCCCGTCGCCGGGTCCGCGGGCCACGTCCCTGGCCTTCGATCCTCGTGGCGGCCTCCACGCCTGTGCGGTGGACGCGTCCGGGGAGCTCCGGTACCTGACTCGCGGACCTTCCGGATGGACGGGGGTCCCGGTTGCCGCAGGTGCGATCGCGAACGCCTGCCTCCTCGCGATCGATCCTTCGGGGCACGTGTCCATGGTCTACGGAACCGGCGTGTACGGTGGGCTGGAGTACACCCAGGAACTCGGTGGCACGTGGCCCACGGAGCCGATCACCTACGCCGGGAACGCGACCGGCGCGTCCCTCGCCGTCAACCCTCGCACCGGGCAGCCGTCCGTCGCCTACCGGAGCATCTACACGGGCGGCATCGTCATCGGGGCCCGCACGGGGACGGGATGGACATTCACGACCCCCGGGCCCGGGTCACCCATGGGCTATCCGCCCTCCTTGGTCGTCGACGCGGGAGGGTATGCGCACCTCGCCTACTTCCGGGTGCTCAGCAACTTCAGCTTCTCCGTCCAGCTCGTCTACGCGACGAACGCGACAGGGACTTGGGTCTCTCAAGTCGTGGACCAAGGGACCCAGTTATCGACGTGGCAGGACGTGAGCCTCGCGCTCGATGCGAACGGGAATCCCGCGATCGCGTACGGCACCTCGAACGGCTACACCTGGCCGTCCGGCGTGGGCGCACTCAGGCTCGCGACGTGGACGGGCTCGGCATGGAACGTCACCACGGTGGACCGAGCGCCCGTGGCCGCCGTGGCCCTAGCCCTCGACGACCTGGGCCATCCGCACGTGGCCTACTCCGTGGTCTCCTTTTTCGGCCCCCTGCCCGACACGGTCTCCGACACCCGGTACGCGGTCTGGAACGGCTCGTGGTCCGTCGAGACCCTCTCCCGCGACACCGACGGCGGTCCCGTCAGCTTGCGCCTCACGCAAGGGGGCCAGGCCGTCATCGCGTTCCCCACGTTCACGGGGTACTACGCGAGCCTGGCGGCGGGTTCGGCCATCGCTTTCCGCGCGCCCGTGGCGGACTTCGCGGTCACGGTCCCGACCGCTCCGGGCAACACGACCTTCGTGCTTGATCCGAACGCGACCATGGATCCGTTCGACGCGCTCGGATCGCTGCAGGAGCGATGGGACTTCAACTCGGACGGCGTATGGGACACGGGATGGGGCTCGGGCCCCGTCCTGCTCAATACGACCCTGGACCCTGTCGCCGTGACCATGGAGGTGAGGACGCCGAGCGGCCGCACGGACCTGCGGACCCGGGTTCTCTCCCGGGACACGGAGCCGCCGCAGATCCAGATCGTCGCCGACGGCCTGCGAGGGAATTCGGGATGGTGGGTGGGCCCGGTGACGCTCTCCCTGAGCGGGTCGGACACCGGCACCGGGGTGCTCGGCATCTACCAGCGCGTGGACGAGGGCCCATGGACCAACGCCACGGGGACGATCGTCCTGGGCGAAGGGGTGCACACGGTCTCGGTCACCGCGACGGATCGCGTGGGCAACCCGGCACCCATTCGGACCGTGCTGGTCCCCGTCGATGAGACGCCCCCGACGCTGGCCGTGATCGGACCCACCGCGACCGTCCCCTCGGGGACCGTGCGGATAGACTGGATCGGGATGGACAACCTGTCCGGAATCCTCGGCTACGGCATCTCGGTCGATGGCGAGGGCTTCCTGGGACTCGGCAATCAGACGTACGCCAACGTGACCCTGGGGGTCGGAGACCATACCGTGATCGTTCAAGCCACGGATCGCGCGGGGAACTCGGCCGAGGTCTACCTCACGATCCGTGTGGCATCCTCGCCGCCTCCCGGCGTTCCTTCTCCGCCTCTGGCCGCCGCCGTTCCCGTCGCGCTGCTGGTGCTCGCTCTGGTGGGCATCGCGGCCATCGCGGTCGCCGTCTACGTGTCGCTACGGACCCCGAGGCCCCCGCCGAGACGGTGAGGGCCCTCGGGGGGGCGGACGGTCCTGGAGCCCTAGGCGCCCAGGGCCTGGGCCATGGCGCTCCCGGACCGGGCCCACAGGGAACAGACGAATCGTTCTCCCAGGAGATCTCCCGAGCTGAGCGTCGACACGCGGACGAAACCCACGTATGTCCCCGTGGTGGCCGAGAGGACAAAGAGGGCGACGACACCTCCGTGGTACGGGACCACGGTCACGTTGCGCACGGCGATGTAGGGCAGGATGGCCTCCGGCGAGATGCCGTCCACGCCGATCACCGTGCCCGGCGCCAGGTACGGGTTCAGGTCCTGGACCAGGGTCATCTGCGGATAGGGGGCCGGGAAGGCGACGATTGTGAGGCCCATGGCGAGGAAGACGACCATGAGGGCCGCGAACCGCTTGGAGAAGGACCGCAGGTCCGTGGACGGCGCCCGGGTGAACGTCCAACGAGGCTCCGTCTCCTGGAGGACGAGCCACACGAGGAGGGGGGACACGACGACCACGTATCGCAGGTTGTCCCACCACCACAGGGGCGTCCGCTCCACGGTCCAAAAGAAGGAGGAGACGATCCACGCCATGACGAACGTGGAGCCGACGATGGTCCAGAGGAGGCCCGTCGCCTCGCCGCGGGCCCTCGCCCGGGAGAGGCGGACCTCGGGGAGGAACAGGCCCACGTACAAGAGGAAGAAGATCAGGTAGAGGGGAATCTTGGCCACGAGGGCCTCCGTCAGCAGCGCGGGGTGCGCGAAGCCGTACGCGTACACCGCGTTCAGGTACGCGGACGTCTCGTAGTTCGGCCAGCCGTACACGCTCAGGTTCCGGAGGGTCCAGCCGCCGGCCAGGAGGACGAAGATCCCAGCGCCCGCGAGGAACCACTTGTCCCTCAGGATCCACCATCCGCGGACTCGCCGGATCCAGAGGAAGCCCAACACGATCGCGACGACGAACACCCAGCCGATGGACGCCTTGGCGAGGAAGCCGAGGGCCGCAAAGAGCCCCGCCAGCGCGAGGTAGGGGAGATGTCGCAACCCCTTGACCGCCGCCCAAGCGGTCAGGACGAACAGAATCCCAACGAGCTCCTCGGAGTAGCCGATCAGGCTCGTCATGAGGAACATGGGCTCCAGGGCGGCGAACGCCGCGGCGTACCACGCCTTGCGGCGGCCCATCAGATCGGCGGTGGTCCACCACACGACGGCCACGAGGGCCACGGACAGAACGAACTCCGCGACCTTCGTCGCGAACAGGCTGAAGCCCAGGAGGCGGTAGAAGAGGCTCAGGTACATCGGATACAGGGGCGGGTAGTGGTGGTAGTACGTGGGCACGGCCGCGTAGGGGACGAGGAACTCGCCATGGACGGCGAAGGACTGGCCCATGACGCTCATCACGGCGCCGTCGTAGACGACGCCCCAGCTCTCGAACGTCACGAGGCGGAGGACGAGGCCCACGGCCACGAGGGCCATGAGGATGTGCGGCACGCGCAGGCGCCGAAGCGGTCCGAGGCCGCCGATTGCGACTCCTCCTCCAGAAAGAGGGCATCTCCAGGTGGAGGGATAAGGTTTTCAGCCGACTAGCTTCCCCGATCCGAACGCCGCGCGCCGGAAGCTCCCTTGGATCCGCGACGACTCGCTTTGCCAGTTTCGATTCTCCTAACTCCCGAAGGGCCTCCGGAGGGATGCCGCGCCCTGGGGGCCGGCCAGCCTCGCCGTCTTGGCGGCGCCTCGGCATGGCGCCCGCGAGTCGAATGGAGTGTTTCGCTGAAGGGCGCCCTTCGACCTCAGGTTAGCCACGAACCGGATCATTGATGAAGGACTGCGCAGCTTGACGCACAACTTTGCGGCAACCGGCATAAGTGCGGCCAGCGAATCGGCGGAAGCGGACATGACTCGTGCGTGCGCTAGGGTCCAGCCGTCGGGTCTCGCATCTGATTCTCAATAGCACACGGCTCGAGCCGGACAACTGATTCTCACCGACGAAGGGTTGCAACCCAGCTTGTTAAGCCCGCTACCTCGGTCCGACCCCCGCCCACCCGTGGGGGATGGGAGATGGCGACGCACATCCCACAAGGTGCCCGGACGCGCGCGATCCTTGCCGCCCTGATTCTGGGAACCCTCCTCCTTACGGTCGTGCCGAGCTTCGGCGTGATTCCCCAGGCAGGGGTTTCCGCTTCAACGATCGCGGGGGCCGTGGCGTCTCCCGCCTGGGCATTCTTCGTTCCTCCTGTCGGCCCCGATTGGGCCGACTTCCTTCCCCCTCAGCCCTACCGGTTCCCCTCCGTGAGCTCCGGAAGCAACACCTACTTCGTCGGATCCCAGGTGCCGACCTTGCTCTGCGGCACCACGTGCAGCTACGTGACCAACACCGGCGTCCAGACCATGATCCAGGTAGTCAGCCAGCCGGTGATGGGTTGCCTCTCCTACTGGGTCAGCGACGATTCGGCGGCCAACATCTGGGGCCAGGTAGGCTACTATATCTGCAATGGTTCCACGCCCGTCGCATTCTACCAGATCTGGAACCTCAACACGGGTTCCGGGGTGACCACCGGCACGACGTCCGTGTCCACGGGCTATCACGCGTTCTCGATGTATTCCCAGTCCGGCGGCAGTGTCTGGGCCTATGCCCTGGACGGCGTCGTCTTCGGCACGTACGACATGGGATCCGGCCTGTCGATGGGGACCTATCCGGTGCAGGCGGTGAGTGAAGAGGGTTATGTGAGTGGTCCGTGGACCCCCGCCCAGGTGTCCTTTGCCCCGGCCATCCAGACGTTCCAGACGGCGATCACGTTCCCCGTAGGGAACGGATGGTATTCGCCTTCGACGGCCTTCGAACCCTGGGGCGGGTGCACCAGCGGCGGAGCCCCGAACAACACGGCGGGCTACTCCTGCTGGGGAATCGCGGGCAATCTTCAGGATTCCTCCATCCCAGGAGATTCGTTGGTTACGGGAGGGAGCACCGCATCTCTGCGAGGGGGCACCTATCTCTGGAACAGCGTGTCGGCCAACTTCGCACTGGCCGCCAGCCCCAGTAACGTCGCGGTCAACGCGGGCGTTTCCGGGACCTCAACCCTCACCGTGAGCTCCATCGGAGGCTTCACGGGGACCGTGGCGCTGGCTACCTCGGTGTCCCCGGCCACGGGTCTCGATTGCACCCTAGCGCCAACCAGCGTCTCGGGCGGTTCGGGTTCCTCCACGTTGTCCTGCTCCGGCTCCGCGGGAACCTACACGGTGACCGTGACCGGGACCAGCGGCTCGCTCACGCATTCCACAGGTGTAACCTTCACCGTGTCGGACTTCACCCTGACCGCCAGCCCGGCCAGCGTGGCGATCAACGCGGGCGCCACGGGAACCTCGACGATCACGGTGGGCAGCCTCAACGACTTTGGAGGCGCTGTCAGCCTGGCAGCCATCGCGTCCCCGGCCACGGGCCTCACGTGTGCGCTGAGCCCAACCAGTGTGACCGGCTCAGGCACGTCGACCCTCAGCTGCACGGGCGGTACCGCAGGTAGCTACGCGGTGGCTGTCACTGGTAAGAGCGGATCTCTTTCCCATTCCACGACGGTGACGTTCACCGTTGGCATCGGTGTCACCCTCACCCTGAGTTACGCAATCGTGGTCGGTGGCACCGGTTACACGGCCCCCACGCTGACCTATGTCCAGGGCGGGAGCACGAAGACGGCCAGCCTGAGTACCTCCGCGACCGCGTACACGGTCGACGCGAACGGCGCTTGGAGCGTCACGAACCCCCTCTCCGGTTCGTCCGCAAGCGAGCGCTGGCAGACCAACCAAGCTACGAGCGGGACGGCTACGACGTCGGTCACCGTCGTGTTCAGCTACTACCACCAGTACGCGGTCACCTTTGCGTACTCCGTCCTTGACGGCGGAAGCGGATACTCCGCCCCGACGGTCGCCTGCACATCCTTCGGGAGCAGCGCTTCCACCGCGACGGGGGCCTCCGCGTGGGCCGACGCAGCGACGACCTACACATATCCCGCCACCCTCTCCGGCTCCAGCTTGTCGGAAGCCTGGCGAACGAGCAACCCCTCGGGGACGATCGCAGGCTCGGCAACCATCACGGTGGCGTATTACCACCAGTTCAGCATCACGTTCGGATACACCGTCTTGGGCGGCGGCAGCGGCTACACCACGCCCACGGTGGCCACGACGCTGTTTGGCACCGGTGTATCGGTGGCCACGGGCACCGCCAGCTGGATCGACGCGGGCGCATCCTATTCCTTCTCGAATCCCCTAAGCGGTTCCGGCACGACCCAGCGCTGGATCTCCCCATCGGCGAGCGGCACGGTGTCCGCCGCGGCCACCCTCGCCGCGTCCTACTACCATCAGTTCCTCGTCACCTTCTCGTTCACCGTAATGGGCGGCGGATCCGGGTTCACCGCGCCCACGGTAACCTACGCGTCCCTAGGTCTGTCCTCGTCGACGGCAACGGGAGCCTCCGCGTGGGCCGACGCCGGATCGACGTACCATTTCCAAAACCCCCTCTCGGGATCCACGGGCACGGAATCGTGGAGGACGAACGCAGCAAGCGGGACCGTGACTCAAGCAGGGTCCTGCGCGGCGACGTACTACCACCAGTTCCTGGTCACATTCGCGTACCAAGTCCTCGGCGGAGGGACGGGATACTCCGCCCCGACCGTGTCGTACGCCACGCTGGGGAGCTCCGCGTCCGCGGCGACGGGGGTTGCCGTCTGGGCGGATGCGGGATCCTCCTGCCGGTATCCGGCCAGCTTGCCTGGCTCGACGGCGTCCGAGGCGTGGCGGACCAACGCGGCCACCGGGACGGTCGCCGTCTCCGCGTCCATCACCATGTCGTATTACCATCAGTTCGCGGCGGCGTTCACCTACACCGTCCTCGGCGGGGGTAGCGGATATGCGGCGCCCAGTGTGGCGACCACGCAGTTCGGGAGCCCGACGTCCGTCGCCGTGAGCGCGTCGACCTGGATCGATGCGGGGGCGGCCTACAGGTTCTCGAATCCCCTAGGCGGATCCACGGCCTCTGAGCGCTGGATCACGGCCTCGCCGAGTGGAAGCGTGACCCTCCCCGGGACGTACTCGGCCGCCTATGTCCATCAGTTCGCCGTTTCCTTCGCCTACTCCGTGCTGGGCGGCGGCTCGGGATACTCCGCACCGACGTCCGTCTACACGGCCATGGGCGTGACCACATCCACGGGCATGGGCGTCACCGTCTGGGCGGACGTCGGGACCGCGTATGGGTTCACGAACCCCCTGCCGGGTTCGTCAGGCACTGCGGCGTGGCGCACGGACGCCGGCGGCGGGTACGTGTCCGCCGCGGGCACCGTCTCCACGACGTATCACTACCAGTTCCTCGTGGCCTTCACCGTCCAAGCCGTGAATGGGAACCCCCCGCCCGTGTTGCTTAGCCTCACGGCGACCGTGTTCGGCGCGACGGTGTCGATCGTGGCCGGCGGCTCGAGCTGGGTCGACGCGAACGGAGCCTACTCCTATCCCGCGAGCTTCGCCGGCGCCACCGGGGAACGGTGGATGTCCGCGAGTCCGGCCAACGGGACGGTCACTGCGTCGGGGACGATCACCGCCTCCTACTACCACCAGTACAGCGCCGCCTTCGGCTATGCCGTGTCGGGAGGCGGAAACGGATACAGCGCGCCCTCCCTCACGTACGTAGCCCTCGGGACGGGCCTTACGATCGCCGCGGGGTCGAGCGTCTGGGCCGACGCGGGATCCGCCTATGCGTATGCGACCGGTCTGCCGGGCGGTTCCTCGACACAGCGGTGGCTCACGCCCGCCCCCGGAGGGACCGTCACACGTTCGGGGAACTTCACGGTGACCTACATCCACCAGTTCTGGATCGGCTTCACCTACACTGTCAAAGGGGGCGGCAGCGGCTATTCGGCGCCGAACGTCACGTACTCGAACCTCTCCGCCTCCCGGAACGTCCTGGCCGTGACCCTGTGGGTCTGGGCGGACGCCGGAGCCGCCTACCAGTACCAGAATCCCTTGCCCGGGTCCACGTCCTCGAACAGCTGGCAGACGAACAACGGAGCCGGGATGACCGGCTCCAGCGCGACCTATTCCGCGACGTACCGCCATCAGTACAAGGTGAAGATCAAGGCGACGACCACCGCAGGCGCGCTGACGCAGGAATCCCCCCTGGTCAACGTCACGCTGTTCGGGTCCACGGTGAGCATGCCCGCGGACAACGTTACGTGGGTCGACGCCGGCGGCAGCTACAGCTTCCCCGGCGTGTTCTACGGACCCCTGCCGGGCGAGCGGTGGATCACGGCGACGGCGCCCAGCGGGCTGGTTCTCGCGCCCATGAACATTACGGCGGCCTACGCACGCCAGTACTACCTGGCAATCCAGGTGAACGCCTCTACGGGAGGAAGCGTCTCGGAATCCGCAGGCTGGTACAACGCGACGGTCGCCATGGCCCTCGAAGCCACCGCGAACCCGGGATGGCAGTTCCAGGGGTGGATCGGCAGCGGCAACGGTTCGTACTCCGGGAGCTCGACCACCGCGTCCGTGGCCATGGACGCGCCCGTGACGGAGACCGCGGTGTTCTACGTCGGCCTCACGCTGTCCGCGAGCAGCGGCGGTTCCCTCCAGTATGCGTACGGCGGCACGACCGGCTGGGTGCCGGCCGGGAGCGCGGAGACCCTGTACCTGGTCCCGGGAACGAGCGTGACGGTAACGGCCACCCCCTCGCTGTTCTACCGGTTCAACGGCTGGGGCAGCTCCTCCTCGGGAACCGTCCCGGGAATCACCGTCACCCCGGACGCGCCCCAAACCCTGTCCGCGGTGTTCGGCGTGAACCTCTACTCGGGGGTGGATTCCCTCCTGGACCTCGCCGTGCTGCTCACGGCAGCCTCGGCCGTCGTGCTCGCCCTCCGCCGGCGCTCGCGCAAGCGGAAGGAACGCGCTCTCCGCGCTGCCCGGTTGCGCGTTCAGGCGGGGACGCAGACCTATCGGTAGCCCGAGAAGAAGGAAAAGGGAAAGGGGGGACACCTCGTGGGCGTCCCGTTCGCCCGTGGTCTACAGGACCAGATCGCTGAAGCTCAGGTTCACGATGACGATCGTGTTCAACCGCATCGTCACGGTTTCCGAGGCGGTGTACGTCACGGAGTTGTACGTGAACGTCGCCGTCACGGTGAACGTGACCGTCTTTCCCGAACTCTTGAACGCGAAGGCGTAGTAGCCGTTCTGGTCCGTCGTCGTGGTCGCGGTGATGCCGCCGCCGGTTATGGTGACCTTCGCTCCCGCCACCGGTGTGCCCACACTGTCCGTGACGAGTCCCGCCACGCCCGGGTCCTTGTTGAAGCTGTTCGTGCTGGTGACGGGGTCGGAACCCGAGAGGCTGTTGGAGAACGCGTACGGTTGCGGGTTGCCGATGAAGTTGTAGGACGGCGTCCCCGCGGCACAAGCTCCGAGCGTGTTCGGCGGGTTCGCGCACGCGCCACTTCCCTGGTCGACCTTCGTGAAATCCTGGCCCTTCAGCCCATAGTCCAAGTGAATCGCGAACCAGTACAGACCGGCCGGGAGGGTGTCCTTCGAGGTGAAGGTCACTCCCGCGGTCGAGACCCCCATCGTGGGCGACACGCCGTAGCTGCTCAGGGTGACCGAGGTCGTCGTGATCGTGAACTCGCTGTTCACGTTGGTGCTCGGCACGGTCGAACCGCAGGTAGGCATCGGCTGGTTGTAGAACGCCTGGATCGGGACCGCACCCTGCGTCACGAACGGATAGGGGATGTTGATCGTGACGCCCAGCGTCCCCGGCGAGGCCAGGCTGGCGAAGACGTTGGAGTAGAACTGGCCGGGGTTGCTCGCCGCCAGGTTGTACGTCGTGTCGGTCTTCTGGATGAAGATCAGGCGGAACTGGCTCACCGGGCAGAACGTCGTGTCCGTGACGCTCGGCGGGATGGACACCGTGAACGGCTCGCACGGGCTCGCGGCTCCCTGGTAGTTCCCGTCGCCCGAATAGACGGCCTGGAAGCTGTAGGAACCAGAGGCCAGCGCGTCCGTTTCCTGCGAGGGGCTCTGGGAGCCGAAGCTTGTGACGTCCACGGAGTACGGCCACGTGTTCCCGTTCAGGGAGGTGATCTCGTTCGAGGCACCGCAGACGCCGTCCGCGTAGAAGTGGTAGGTCATCGTCCCCGTCGGAGCGATCACCCCCGAGCTTCCCGTGGGAGCCGTCAGCGTGGACGTGTCGTGCACGGAGGTCCCCGGCGCCAGGTTCGTGCCCTGCACATCGGGGCCGCTCGTCCCGGTCACGTAGATTGCCGTGCTGACGGTCGGCGGAACCGGGAACTGCACGACGGTGAAGGGCTCGCAAGCGCTGAACGATCCGAGGTAGTTCCCATCGCCCGAGTACGACGCGTTGAAGCTGTAGTCGCCCGCGGGCAGAGGTCCGACACTCCCGGATGGGGTGCCGACCGCCACGGTCCAGGTCTTCGCTGCCGGCGCATCGCACGTGCCGTTTAGGAAGAACCGGTACGTCACCGTGCCGCTGATCGGGAAGCCGTTCACGCCGCCCGTCACGGTCGACGTGTCGTGCACCACGGAACCGAGAACGATGTCGCTCCCGTTCGCCACGGCCACGTCGGTATCGTTGAACAGGTTCGTGAAGACCGTCGTGGGTCCCTTGGCCACGTGGAACGGCTCGCACGCGCTGTAGGATGGCAGGTAGTTCCCGTTGCCCGAGTACGACGCGTTGAAGCTGTAGCTCCCCGCGGTCAGGGGCCCGACGGTCCCGGAGTCCTCACCCAGATTCACCGTCCACGTGAGGAACGCGGGCGCGGAGCAGGTGCCGTTCAGGAAGAACCGGTACGTTACCGTGCCGCTGATCGGGAAGCTGTCCACCTGGCCCGTCACGGTCGACGTGTCGTGCACGGACGATCCCAGGGCAACCGTGCCGCCGTTCGCGAGAGGCGTGCTCGTTCCAAGAATCAAAGCCGTGGTGATCGTCGTGGGCCCCTTGGCCACGTGGAACGGCTCGCACGCGCTGAACGACGGGTCATAGTTCCGGTCGCCCGAGTAGGACGCGTTGAAGCTGTAGTCGCCCGCGGCCAAGGGTCCGACGGTCCCGGAGGGGTCACCGACGGGCACCGTCCACGTGAGGAACGCGGGCGCGGAGCAGCTGTCGTTCAAGAAGAACCGGTACGTCACCGTGCCGGTGATCGGGAAGCTGCCCACCTGGCCCGTCACCGTTGCGGTGTCGTGGACCGAGGAGCCCAGGGGGATCGTGCTACCGTTCGCGAGAGGCGTGCTCGTGCCGAGGATGAGGTTCGTGAAGATGGCCGTCGAGGCTGTGCTCACGGCGAAGGGCTCGCACTCGCTGTAGGACGGCAGGTAGTTCCCGTCGCCCGAGTACGACGCGTTGAAGCTGTACTGGCCGGCCGCCAGGGGGCCCACCGTCCCGGAGTCCTGACCCATGCCGACTGTCCACGTGAGGAACGCCGGCGCGGAGCAGGTGCCGTTCAGGAAGAACCGGTACGTCACCGTGCCCGTGAGGGCGAAGCCGTTCACCTGGGGGCCCACGGTCGACGTGTCGTACACGGACGAACCGAGGACGATCGAGCTCCCGTTGGCTACGGCCACGTCGCTGTCATTGAACAGGTTCGTGAAGATCGCCGTGCCCGCCTTGCCTACGGAGAACTTCTCACACGCGCTGTAGGACGGCAGGTAGTTGTCATCTCCCGAGTACGACGCGTTGAAGCTGTAGCTCCCCGCGGCCAGAGGCCCGACGGTGCCCGAGGGCTGGCCCACGCTGACCGTCCACGTGCGGAAGGCGGGCGCGGAGCAGCTGTAGTTCAGGAAGAACCGGTACGTCACGGTCCCGGTGATGGGGAAGCCGCTCACAGCGCCCGTGACGGTGGCCGTGTCGTGGACCGAGGAGCCCAGGGCGATCGTGCTCTCGTTGGCCAGGGGCGTATTCTCGCCCAGGACGAGGTTCGTGAAGATCGCAGTGGCTGCCTTGCCCACGGAGAACGGCTCGCAGGCGCTGTCCGACTTCGCGTAGTTTGCGTCGCCGCTGTACGTCGCGTTGAAACTGTAGGCCCCCGCAGCCAGGGAGGCATGCGAGGACGACGGCGGCACGATGCCGCCGAAGATCGTGACGACCTCATCGGAGGAGGGCGCGCTGCATGTGCCGTTCGTGTAAAAGTGATACGTGACCGTCCCAGTCATGGGGACGCCACTCACGGCGCCGGTGACAGTGGCTGTGTCGTGGACCGAGGAACCCAGGGCGATTGTGCTGCCGTTCGCCAGGGGCGTGTTCGTTCCCAGGACCAGGTTCGTGAAGACCGTCGTCGGCTTCTTTCCGACCGTGAAGGGTTCGCAGGCGCTGAACGCGGGGAACGTGTTGCTGCCCGCGTCCCCGCTGTACGTCGCGTTGAAGCCATAGCTTCCCGCGGCCAACGGGCCCGTGCTGTTCGAGTTGGGGACCCGGGCATTCGTCACCGTGACCGTCTTGCTCCAGAGCGGGGTGCCGGAGCACGCCCCGTTCGTCCAGAAGTTGTACGTGACCGTTCCGCCGGCGACGTTGGACGCGCTGGTCAGGGTCGCGTTGTCATGGACGCTGGACCCGAGGGCGATCGGCGAAACCACGGCGGTGTTGTTCGAATCGTACTGAACGACCGTCGTGATAGTCGGGGTGAAGAAGATGGCGGACGTGGCGAGCGCGCGGTCCTGAGCTCCTGTGCTCGCGCCGTTCAGCTCATCCAGGTACATGTGGTACGGGGAACCGCTGATGAAGCTCGCGGAGTTCCCATAGCCCCAGTCGGCCTGGCTGGCGATGTGGCCGCCCCACGCCAGGACGACGGTGCTCCCGCCGGCATCAAAGGTGACCCTGAATCCCGTGGAACACTGGCCGGTCCCGGAGGGAGTCTGGACCGACTGGTACCCGACCGCGGTGATTTCTGTGCCTGTGGCACCGAAGCCCTTGATCTTCATCGCGCCGCCTGTCGGGATGATCCCGTTGAACGTGCCCGAGGATCCACCGCAGTTCGCGAGGACGCCGGCGGAGACCGGGTCTGGAATCGGGAAGGATGTGGTGGGAGTTCCGGGCACGCAGTCCCCAGACGGGAGGACGTCCGAGCAGGGATTGTTGTTGTTCGCGTAGAACTGAGATGGGGTCGGCGAGGTCGTCTCCGTCCGGTCGAAGGACGTGATGTAGTCGAGCGCGTGATGGCTGCCGTGGACCGTGCTCCAGTTGAACAGGAGCGTGTTGCCCGTGGATCCGGGCGTGAGGCCCGTGATGATCACACGATAAGAGATGGAATCGCCCTCGCGCCAGTGTGCTTGCTGGCCCTGGGCGTTGCCGTTCACCCAGCCGAGAGGATTCTTCGTGGTTGGGTTGCATGGAACCGGAGTCGCGCCGACGCCGCCGTTGCGACACTGATCAAGCGTCGCGGCGGTACCCGTCGACGACTCGGGCGTCACGACGACGGTCGAGGCCGCGGGCGCGCGGGGCTGTTGCGCGGTCGAGACGACCAGGACCATTGCGAGGACCGTCAAGGCGATGGCGATTAGCGTCCGGTTCAGACTCTTGCGTGTGCCAAGATTGGATTGGATGGATACCCCCCCGTTCCGTTCTGTCGACTCCCATGTGTGGGCCATTATATCCGCAGGTTGGTACGGATTTTGACGAGTCTCGCAAGGCCGTCTTTCGCCTCCTGGAAACGGGTCCGACACCTCTGCGCACGGTTCCAGCTCCCCGGTCAGGGAGCGACTCCCGACACCGAGGGATTTCACCGTGAGCAGGCGACAGGCCCGGCGATCGGAGCCATAAGTCTGGAGCGTCGTCGCACGGGCCCGCCACACAGCACGGAGTTCACCTCCGGTGCGAGTCGCGTGCAGACTCAGACGCGGTGGCGTCGCGGGACGCCACGGAGCGAAACGGAAGCCTTACGGTACCCTATGCAATGTCCTCACCACGGCCACCCATGCCGTCTGCCCCATCTGTGGCAAGTCATCCAGTCTCAAGACCTTCCCGGCAGGAAGCGGCACGGACATCGTCCTCCAGACGTACCAAGGCCTCGGTCGGGGGAGAGGCTTCTCCGTCGTATCCCGCGAGTCGGGCATTGACGACCGCGTCCTCGCGCTCGCCCTCAAACCGAAGCTACTCGACCTGCTGTCCGTGCTGACGGCGCACGGACACATTACCGACAGCGATATCGCCAGCTCCGTCGTCGGAGGAAGCGGAACGCGGCGCATCGATGTGGTCGCCACGGGAGACGGAAAACCGGACTCGCTCAAGGGCCCACTGAAGCCAGATACAGAGACGCGGGTGGGCTTCGAAGGCGATGTGGCGGAGGTGCGGGTTGGTCTCGTGCGATTGCTCGGAGAGTGGCGCGACGCGGAGCGTCGCGAGGCTCTCTCGCAACGCAAGTTCGATGAGATCCGCGAGCGCACCGAGCGCCTTGCTGCGAACACGCGCCATTGCTTCGAGAGCATGCAGAGACTGCAAGCGGAGGTAGGAAACACGGACCGCGGGGCAAAGGAACTCGCGGATTTCGTGCGCGACTTGCAGGGTATCGTGGAGGACGTGCACGCCCTTCGTGCCTCACAACAGCCCACGCGGCCGCGTCACGATGCACGATAGTTCCGGCCGACGCGAGTGACGAGGCCGAGCTCTTCGAGGTTCCTGAGGTGGTACGCCGCGAGCTGCCGGCTGATGCCCAGCGACTTCGCAACCGCGGACGGCCTTGCGTCCCCCAGATTCCGCACCGCGAACAGCACGCGAAGGCGCAGGTCACGGTAGCCCCAGTGCTTCGCAAATAGCTCGTTGCGCTCCATCGCGGGTCCCCGCCCCTCCGCATAGTAGCGGCACCGCCCGTTCGTCTTGTCTTCGCGAACCAGGCCTTCGCGGAGCATGACGTTGAGATGGTGCCTTCCCTCGCCCACGCCGATGCTCAGGCTCCGGATGATCGAGCGGAAGTGGTCGCCGGGTAGGACGAGGAGATGCTTGTAGATGCGGGCCCGGGTCGGATGGCCCAGGCCCGAGGCCCGTGCATAGCCGAGGGCGAACAGGGAAACGAAGGCTGCGACGGCCGTGGCGGAACCGGGGTAGGCCTCGAGCGACTTACCCACCACGTAGGCTGCCGATACGGCGACCAAGGCGAGCCCGGCCGCTAGGCCAAGCTGACGACACGACGGAACCCCGATCCCCCCTGGTCCACAGTTTCAGCTTGCTAACGGACTACCGCCGTATCAACCCTCCGCTTCGCTTCTCACCTGACAGGCGTCCGGCGGTTCGGCGGAATCCGGAAAGGGGAGGCGAATCGGAGGAAAACACGTCACGGGCGGACTTCCACGGCGGCTCGCCGCGCCATGGTCTCCTCGCGCGCCTGGTTCACTCTTTCCAAGACGCGACGGGCCTCGGCCCGCAGGCGACGCTTCCCGACGGACCGCGGAGCGACTAGGAGGAGGGTCCAGCGGGGCTCCACCAGAGTGGCGAGGATCCGGCGGTTCTCCACTTCGAGCACGGCGGAGCGAGGACCCGCACCCCCGAGGGTCCGGACCAGCGTGTCCAAGGAACCCCACATCGTGGCGGCCATCACGCTGATCACCTCCTGGGACACCGGGCTGCGTGACCAGGCCGCCACGGGAATCCCGGTTTGCTTGAGCAGGAAGGCGGCCTCGAGGAAGCCATCCCGCTCGACATCAGAGAAGATACCGGACATTGAATCGTCCGACGCGATCTGGATGCAACTCCCTCCAGGGCTGCGAACCTGATTGTGCCCGGGGTTATGAAGGATGTCCCACTTGCATGAGCTTTGGGCCCGTATTCTATGTATCCCGTGGTCGGCCGACCCTACGGGCGCAAGCGGCCTCATGTGAGTTCGCGATGCGTCGCAGAGCCCATGAGTCCAAGGGCGAGAACGGACCACGCGATGAGCGGCGCGAAGCCGTACGCCAAGACGAGGACGAGGGCCGTGTTGAACTGGTAATGCGCGGTGGCGAATCCCCCGGCACCCGGGAGCATAGGGCCCGCGATGGCCAGGAAGACTATGGACAAGAGGACGGGCCCCGCGGCGGTCTGCCAGACGCGAGCCCGCGCCTCCCGCAACGCGATTCGCTCGCGCACGAGCAAACGAAGGACTGCGGTCCTCGTCTCGGCCGTGGATGGCCGAGCCGTTCCCGAGGGCGACACCAGGGTGTCGTGGCCCTCCTTCTCCAGGACGGCCACACGGGACGAGGGCCCGTCCGCGAAGGCGTCGAGCCCCGAGCCCAGCTCGGCCTCTAGGTCGCGGGGGACCGAGACGTGGTGGACAGCTCCGTCCGCCGGACGGTCCCCGGGCGCAGGACGCAGGAGGGCGATGCGGCGGTCCAGCCGCCGCAAGGAGGACTCGAGGGACGCGACCCGCGCAGTGGCATGAAGCACCAGCACGACCGCGAGGAGGGACCCCAGGGCGATTGCCACCGCATACACGGCCAAGTTGATCGTGACATCGAACCACGGCCCCGCGGTCGTCATGGCGGTGGCCCAGCTGAGGGTTGCGATGACAGCGAAGAGGACGGCGAAGCCGGCGGCCACCACGGCGGGACGCAGACGGAAGACCATGAATCCTCGGTGTACCTCCTCGGGTTTCCTCGTTATATAAGGAGTCCTCGGCCGTTATCACGGGAGTCACACTTCTCCCAAGGGCGGATGAGCTCCCGGGTAACCTACAAATACGGTTCGACCCATCGGCTCGACCGTGCTGGACATCCGGCTCATCCGCGAACACCCCGACGTGGTCCGTAGGGACCTGAAGAAGCGTGGCACCGCGGAGAAGGAACGCCTCCTGGACGGCGTGATCGCATGGGACCAGGAATGGCGCACCGCGATGACCGAGGCGGACGCCCTCAAGAAGCGGCGCAACGAGATCACGCGAGCGATTGCGGAGGCCAAGAAAGCGAAGAAGGACACGTCCGCGCTGCAGAAGGAAGCCGCGGAACTCCCCGAGAAGATCGGGGCCCTCGACGCGAAGTCCGCCGACCTCGAGACCAGGGTCCGGAACGGGCTCATGCGCCTGCCCAACCTGCTCCACGAGAGCGTCCCCGTGGGCAAGGACGACACGGAGAACGTGGAGGTCGCCACGTGGGGCACGCCTAGGACGTTCGACTTCGAGCTCAAGCCGCACGGCGAGCTCCTCGAGGCGCTCCAGCTCGCAGACTTCGAGCGCGCGCGGAAGATCGCGGGCGCGGGGTTCGTCTACATGATGGGCGACCTCGTCCGCCTGGATCAGGCCCTCCTGTCGTTCGCGCTGGATCACCTGGTCAAGGTGGGCTTCACGCCCGTGTTCCCGCCGTACATGATGCACCGCGACGCGTACGAGGGCGTCACGGACCTGGGGGACTTCGAGACGGTCATGTACAAGGTGGACGGCGAGGACCTGTTCCTCATCGCGACCTCGGAGCATCCGATCGGCGCCCTGTACAAGGACGAGATCATCGACGAGGGGCAGCTGCCCCTCGCGTTCGCCGGGATCAGCGCGTGCTTCCGGCGGGAGATCGGCGGGCACGGCGTGGACACGAAGGGGCTCTTCCGCATGCACCAGTTCAACAAAATCGAGCAGTTCGTCTTCTGCCGCCCCGAGGACAGCTGGACGTGGCACGAGAAGCTCCGCGCGAACGGCGAGGCGATCTACCGCGCCCTGGAGATCCCCTACCGCGTGGTCAACGTCTGCACGGGGGACATCGGCACCGTGGCGGCGAAGAAGTACGACATCGAGGCGTGGTATCCTCGGCAGGGGAAATACCGGGAGGTGATCTCGTGCTCCAACTGCACGGACTATCAGGCGCGACGGCTGAACATCCGGGCGGGCAAGGTGGGCGGCGACAAGTTCACCCCGCACACCCTGAACTCGACGGCCATGGCGACGTCCCGCGGCCTCGTGGCCATCCTCGAGAACTACCAGAACGCGGATGGGACGGTGACCGTGCCCAAGGTGCTCCGGCCCTTCATGGGGGGACAGGAGACCATCAGGGCGGGGACGCCGCGATAGCCTCCCGTGCATCCGAAGAGGACCGGATTTAGGGTCACCGAAGATTCTGAGACAGCAAACGGGATATAGCCTGTTCGGGAATGGTAACCGGAGAGGGAGATGGCCAAGGCCCGCCGTCCCCAGCCGTCGATGCCCCGAAACGAGCCGGATGAGCGCCGTGACGACCCCCCCTCGCCCGAACCCGGCGAGGCGGCGAGGTATCCTCGAGTGCGCTTCATCGGGGAGACGTACCGCCTCCTCTTCGAGAAGAACCCGCTCCCCATGTGGGTCTACGACGTCAAGAGCCTTTATTTCCTCGCCGTGAACGATGCGGCCGTAGAGCGCTACGGCTACTCGAGGAACGAGTTCCTGCGGATGACGATCAAGGACATCCGGCCGCCGAGCGAGGTCCCGCGGCTGACCCGGGAGATCGAGAGCCTGGACAGCTCGACGGAGTCCATCGGGATCTGGCGTCACATCAAGCGCGACGGCACGCTGATCGACGTGGAGGTCCGCGGCAACGAGATCGACTTCGACGGCCACCGCGCCCGGCTCATTCTCGCCCTGGACATCACGGAGCGGGCGCGGGCGGAGCGCCGCCTCCGCACGGAGTACGCGGTCACCCGCGTCCTAGAGGGCTCCGCGTCCTTCCGGGAGGCGGTCCCGCGCATCCTTCGTGCCGTCTGCGAGGAAGCAGACTGGGAGTACGGCGAGCTCTGGAGGTGCCTGCCCGACGGGGACGTCCTCCGATGGGAGGGGGCGTGGCACGTCGAGGGGTTCCCCTCCCGCGAGTTCGAGAACGCGGGCCAAGCCATCGCCGTCCGTCGGGGCGTGGGCATCCCGGGGACCACGTGGGCCACGGGGCGCCCCGAGTGGCTGGACGAACTGACCCCGGCCCGGCACTTCCAGCGGACCCGGGCCGCGGAGGCCCTCGGCCTGCGACAGGGGCTCTCCTTCCCGATCACGGGCCACAGCGGCAGGGTGCTCGGCATCATGGTGTTCTTCAGCCGTGCCTCGCATGAGCCCGATCCGACGTTCCCGGACCTCATGGCGGATCTCGGGGTACGGATGGGACAGTTCCTCGAGGCCGAACACGCGGACGACGTCCGCCGCCAGCTCGCGGAGAGGTTCTCCAAAGCCTTCTACCTCAACCCGCTGCCGGCGATCATCTCCCGCCTGGACGGCAGCCGCCTCATCGACGTGAACGAGAGCTTCGTGCGAGCCTTCGGGTACCGCCGCGAGGAGCTCATCGGGAAGACAGCCGCCGAGGTGAACATCCTGCAGCCCATCGAGAACCGTGCGGCGATCCTGGAACCCCTCTCGAGGGGGGAGGGGGTCCGCGGCATCGAGACGGTCCTGCGCACGAAGGGCGGCGAGCTGCGGCAGGGCAGGCTCTGGTCCGAGCGGGTGGACCTGGCCTCCGAGCCAACGATCCTCACGATCATCGAGGACGTGACGGACTACCGGCGGGCCGAGGCGCGGCTCATCGAGTCGGAGCGGCTGGCATCCATCGGTCGCACCGCGGCGTTCGTCGCGCACGAGCTGAACACGCCGCTCACGAACATCGCCCTGCTCACCGCGAACCTGCGTGGCCAGATCACGGACCCCGCCCTCCGGGATCGGCTGGACCGGATCGACGCCCAGCGGCGTGTGGCGGGGAAGATCATCGAGGGGGTCCTGAGCTTCACGCGGTCCGCGGACCTCAAGAAGGAGACCACGGACTTGGGCGTCCTCCTCCGCATCGCCGCAGAGCAGGCGGCGGCGTTCCGGAGGGAGGGCGTGTCCCTCGCGCTTGACCTGGGCGACGCCTCCGTGTCCGCGTCCGTGGACCCCCTGAAGATGTCCCAGGTGTTCGTCAACCTGATCAAGAACGCCTTCCAGGCGACGGAGCAGGGGACCGTCACGGTCTCCCTCCGGCCCGAGGCGGCGACCGCGGTGGTGCGCGTTCGGGACACGGGCAAAGGGATGTCCCCGGAGGAACGGGACCAGATCTTCAAGCCCTTCTTCACGACGAAGGCGCGGGGCGAGGGAGTCGGTCTCGGGCTCACGTTCACGAAGACCGTGGTCGACGCCCACGGCGGTCAGATCGAGCTCGAGACGGAGCCCGGAAAGGGCGCCGTGTTCACGCTCCGCCTGCCGTTGGGATCCCCCGCGGCCTGACCCCCGGCGCGAGCCTTATCCGGGACGCCCGGATGGACCGTGCGTGGCCCCGGACCGTCTCCAGCGCGTGGCGGACCAGGTGTACCGCCTCGAGGACCGGTTCGTGAACCTGTATGTCCTCGACCTGGGGAAGATCGTCCTCGTGGACACGGGCACGCGGAAGGCGGAGGATAACATCCGCCAGGGGCTGCGGGAGCTGGGCAAGGAGGTGGAGGACATCGCGGTCCTCTTGCTCACCCACCATCACGTGGACCACGTCGGGACCGCGGTCGTCTGGAAGCGCGAGTCCCGGGCCGAGGTGGATCTGCACCGGATCGACGCCCCCGTGGCCGCCAAGCGCGAGCGGCGACGGACCCATGGCGTGGAAGCCAGGATGAAGGTCGTCGCGGCCTTCATGGGACTCTTCACGCCGTTCATGCGTGGCCCGCCCCTGGAAACGGACCGCCTCCTGGACGGCGGCGAGGTGCTGGACATCCTGGGCTGGCCCGTCGAAGTGATCCACGCGCCCGGGCACACCCTCGGGTCGTGCGCGTTCTACGCACGCGAGGCGGGCATCCTGTTCGCAGGTGACGCGGTAAACGGCCGGCGGGGGACGCCGGAACCGCCCATCGTCATGGAGGATGTGGCCGCTTCCAGGGACTCCTTCCGCAAGCTCACGGCCCTGAACGCACCCCTGCTCCTCCCGGGACACGGCAGCCCCGTACGGCGTGGCTAGGCCTCCCTTCGGGGGCGAGACGGGCTCGCCGCCGACGGCCGGACGTCGGCCGGTTCCCCGGATGACCTCCGAGATCCCGCCCATCGCGCCGACCCAGAAGAGGAGATCGCCCGCGCCGAAGAGCACCTCCCACGCCAACGGTGGGACGGAGGAGGGCGGAGAGAACTGGGGCAGCACCACGGCGAGCACGCCGGCCACCGCGATGAGCGCCACGCCGACTAGCCCGATGACCTGGAACCTTCCCACGCGCACGGCAATCCCTCGGGAACCCATGGGGATTCCCGGCGTGTGGCCCTTCCGGCGGTCTCCCCCGCGCCGCAGGGAGAAAGCTCCATAACGGCCCGGGGCCTTGCCCCGACGTGAGCACCATGTCCATGCTCTGCCCGATCGACTTTCGCTACGGCCGCCCGAAGATGAAGGCCGTCTTCGAGGAGGACGCCCGCCTCCAGCGGCTCCTCGACGTGGAGGCCGCGCTCGCGCGGGCGGAGGCCAAGGCGGGCCTCGTCGCCGGCGAGGCCGCGAAGGAGATCACGGCCCATGCGACGACGAAGGACGTGACCGTCGCGCGCGTGAACGAGCTGGAGCAGGAGACCCGCCACGACATCATGGCCGTGGTCCTCGCTCTGACGGAGGCGAGCGGCAAGGACGCGGGGAAGTACGTCCACTTCGGCGCCACGAGCAACGACATCTCGGACACGGCCACGGCGCTCCAGCTTCGGGACGCCATCGCGATCCTGGACGCAGACCTGGAAGGCCTCGCGCACGCCCTTGCGGACCTGGCGAAGAAGCACCGCGCCACGGTCATGCTGGGACGCACGCACGGGCAGGCCGCCGTCCCGATCACGTTCGGCCTCAAGATGGCCGTGTACGCCGCGGAGGTGGAGCGGCACCGCGAGCGGCTCGTCGAGATGACCAAGCGCGTCGTCGTGGGCAAGATGTCCGGCGCCGTGGGCACGGGGGCCGCGTTCGGCCCCAAGGCCCTGGAGATCCAGGCGGCCGTCATGGCCGACCTCGGGGTAGGCGTGGACGAGGCGTCCACCCAGGTCGTCGGCCGCGACCGCTACGCGGAGTTCATCGCCGTCCTCGCGAACGTCGCGTCGTCCCTGGAGAAGTTCGCCACGGAGGTCCGCAACCTGCAGCGGAACGAGATCGGGGAGGCCGCGGAGGCCTTCGAGGCGAAGAAGCAGGTCGGCAGCTCCACGATGGCCCAGAAGGAGAACCCGGTGAACGCGGAGAACGTGGTCTCCCTGGCGCGTGTCGTGCGCGCCCTGGTCATCCCCGCCTACGAGAACGTGGCCCTGTGGCACGAGCGCGACCTGACGAACAGCGCATCGGAGCGGATCCTGATCCCCCATGCGTGCGTCCTCCTCGACGAGATGCTCGCGCGGAGCACGGAGATCTTCCGCAGCCTGCGCGTCTACCCGGACCGGATGAAGCAGAACCTGGAGGCCACGCGGGGGCAGGCCATGTCCGAGAGCGTGATGATCGCCCTCACCCGGAAGGGGATGGGGCGCCAGGAGGCCCACCGTCTCGTCCGCGACATCGCGATGAAGGCGCGGACGAAGGGCAGCCACCTCAAGGACGCGCTCAAGGCGGACAGACGCGTGCGGGCCGTCCTGAGCGTGAAGGAGATCGACGAGGCCATGCGGCCCGAGCGGTACACGGGCCAGAGCGAGGCCATCGTGGCCCAGGTGGTGGCCAAGGTCCGGTGACCCTCCCGCCACGCTTAAGCCGCCTTCCGATGTAGGTGACCTCCATGCGCTACGCGGCCCTGGTCGACGTGTACGAGAGGCTCGAGGCCACGACGAAGCGCCTCGAGATGACGGACCTCCTCGTGGAGCTGTTCAGGGGGGTCCCCAAGGGCGAGATCGAGCCCGTCGTGTACCTGACCCAGGGTCGGGTCTACCCGGACTACGCGGGCACCGAACTCGGCCTCGCGGAGAAGCTCGCGATCCGGGCCATCGCCCAGGCCACGGGCGACTCGGACGCGTCCATCGAGGCCGCGTGGAAGTCCGCGGGTGACCTGGGCCTCGTCGCGGAGGACCGGCTACGCGGAAGGAGGCAGACCTCCCTGACCTCGGAGCCGCTCACGGTCGCCAAGGTCTACGCAAACCTGAGGGAGATCGCGACCACCGCGGGGTCCGGGTCCCAGGAGAAGAAGCTGCGGCTCCTCGCGGAGCTCCTCTCGGACGCCACCCCGAAGGAGGCGCGATACATCGCTCGCATCGTCGTGGGCAAGATGCGCCTCGGCGTCGCGGACATGACCATGATCGACGCCCTCGCGGCCACGTTCGCCACGAAGGAGGAGCGAGACCGCGTCGAGCGCGCGTACAACGTCTGCTCGGATCTGGGCGAGGTGGCCCGCGCCCTCGCCGAGGGCGGCCTCGCGGGCGTCGACCGCATCCACCTCCAGCTGTTCCGGCCCATCCGTTCCATGCTCGCGGAGCGCCTGCCGACGCTCCAGGAGGTCATGGAGCGCCTGGGGGAGTGCGCCCTGGAGTACAAGTACGACGGCCTGAGGTGCCAGGCCCACATCACCAAGGACGGGATCCAGCTGTTCTCCCGCGAGCTGGAGAACATCACGGGACAGTTCCCCGAGATCGTGGAGGGGCTGCGGACCGCGGTCCGAGCGAAGGAGGCCATCGTGGAGGGCGAGGCGGTCCCCGTGGACGCGAACACGGGCGAGTTCCTCCCGTTCCAGGAGGTGAGCCGGCGCCGCGGACGCAAGACGGACGTGGACCGGATGGCCCAGGAGTTCCCCGTGACCCTGTTCACATTCGACTGCCTCCTGAAGGAGGGGGAGGACCTCACCCCGCGGACGTACGCGGAGCGGCGCGCGGCACTCGACGGCATCCTGAAGGAAAACGACCGCGTGCGGCGCGCGACCTACAAGGTCACCGCGGACGTCCCGGTGGCCGAGGCGTTCTTCGATGAGGCCCTCCAGGCGGGCTGCGAGGGGCTCATGGCCAAGAGCCTCACGTCGGCGTACGAGGCGGGAGCGCGCGGCTTCCAGTGGATCAAATTCAAGAAGGAGTACAGCACGGCCCTGAGCGACACGATCGACCTCGTCGCCGTGGGCGCGTTCGCGGGTCGGGGGAGGCGCGCGGGGACCTACGGCGCACTCCTCATGGCCGCCTACGACGAAAAGGCCGACGTCTTCCGGACGACGTGCAAGCTGGGCACGGGCTTCGACGACGAGACCCTGTTCGGGCTCAAGGAGCGGTTCAAAGAGGCCGTGGTGCCGCACCGGCATGCGCGGGTGGACTCCAAGCTCACCCCCGACGTGTGGCTCGAGCCGCGCTTCGTCCTCGAGGTCAAGGGCGCGGAGATCACGGTGAGCCCGGTGCACACGTGCGCCCGCGATGCGATCCGCGAAGGCGCGGGGCTCGCCGTCCGCTTCCCGCGGTTCACGGGCAGGTGGCGCGACGACAAGAAGCCGGAGGACGCGACCACGCAGAAGGAACTCCTCGAGATGTACCGCGGTCAGCTCAAGGCGGTGAAACGCGACGGGGCCTAGCGGCCTCTCAGAGACCGGTCTTGGTGCGGATCCGCTCCTCGCGTTCCGCGTCGGAGAGTTGCAGGGTTCGCGCGGCCGCGGCCTCGATCGCCGTCCGAGCGGCCGCCATGTGCTCGCCATAGGCGCGCAGGGGATCGGCCTCCATGACCGACGCTGCGGCGGCGGCTCCGCTCTGAACGGCATAGGTGATGCCCTCGCCCGTCGGTGGATAGCAGAACCCCGCGGCGTCCCCCGCCAGGAGGATGGGGCCCTCCCCAAGCACCACGTTGCCAAACGGGACGCTGAAGCCCTCTCGGCGCCGCGCCCCGTCGTCTCGGAACCCAAGGTCATCCCGGAGCCATTCTTTGAATCGGACCATGCCCCGCTCGAACGTCGGCGGCGCGGTCTTGTGGATCCCGATCCCCAGGCAGAGGAGCTCGCGCTTGGGGATCACGTAGGCGTAAATCGGCGAGGTGTCACCGCGGTACATGAGATAGAACCAATCCTCGAAGCGGCCCGTGCGGGGGTAGTACTCCTGGATGTAGTACGCGCGGTTCACCAACGGGCGAGGCGAGAGCTGGTCGCGGACCTTCGAGTAGACACCATCCCCGCCGACGAGCCAGCGCGTGGTCACCTCCCTCGCCCCCCCGGGTGTGTGGAGGCTCACGCCGAGGCGGTCTCCGACTCCGGAGTACCGCAGGACCTCGGAATCCTCCAGGATCTCGGCGCCGCGGTCGGCTGCACAGTTGGCGAGCCACCCGTCGAAGGCGCGGCGGGTCACGTTCAACACGTACTCGCCCGGGACGAGGAATCCCTGCCGCGTGCCGCTCGGCGGAGCCACGAAGACCGGCATCGGGCTCGGCGGAATCTGGACATCCTTGGGCACGGCCTTACCGTAGACCTCTCGTACGGAATCAGCATAGCGGTTCGTGAGCAGGCCGCCGCCGGGCCTGTCCCGCGGCGGCCCTCGCGTCTACACGCGGCGCGGGCGGCGGCCGCGTGACGCGGCGCGACACGCCCCCCAGAGCAGGGCGGGG
>OFHK01000028.1_pt1 | contig 47442 bp, 44 predicted proteins | sample 1521951 | NCBI WGS metagenome assembly OFHK01 (sample SAMEA2468436, study PRJEB22500) | soil metagenome | biome: Glassland; feature: Farmland; material: Clay | place: Australia | collected 2013-01-31 | depth 0.55 m
CGGGCACGCGCAGGGTCACCGAGCCGATGTCGGCGGTGGCGGTGACAGCGGCGGGGGCGGGCGGGGAAGGGGGCTCGGGTCCGGCCCACCGGGGGGGCAGGGGGGGGCGCGGGGGAGGCAAAACCCGGCCGGGGGTGGGCCCGGGGGGGGCGGGGGAAATGGGGGGGCCCCGCCACCAAAACGGGGAGGTGTTGGGGGGGGTAGGGGGGTGCACGGGGCTGCTTGCCGTGGGGGGTGTGGAGTGCGTCACGGAGCGGCGGGGGCGGCAGGCCTGCCGTTCACCGCCGTAGCGGCGGCGACCTGCGGCGACACCAGATGCGTGCGCGCACCCTCGCCCTGCCGGCCCTCGAAGTTGCGGTTGGAGGTGGATGCGCTGCGCTCACCCGGCGCCATCGTGTCCGGGTTCATGCCCAGGCACATCGAGCACCCGGCCGACCGCCACTGCGCGCCCGCCGCCGCGAAGACCTCCGCCAGGCCCTCCTGCTCGGCCGCGGCCTTGACCGCCATCGAGCCGGGCACGACCAGCATCCGCACGCCGCTGGCCACCTTCCTGCCGCGCAGCACGCCGGCGGCGGCCCGCAGGTCCTCCAGTCGCCCGTTGGTGCACGACCCGACGAACACCGTGTCCACCGCGATGTCAGTAAGGGCGGTGCCCGGCTTCAGGTCCATATAGGCCAGAGCGCGCTCCGCGGACGCACGGGCGGCCGGATCACCCATCCCGGCCGGGTCTGGCACGTACGACCCCAGCGGTCCCGCCTGCGCCGGGTTGGTCCCCCAGGTGACGAACGGCGTGAGCGCGTCGGCATCCAGGGTCACCTCGCGGTCAAAGACGGCATCCGGATCGGTCGGCAGCGACCGCCAGTAAGCGAGCGCGGCATCCCAGTCGCCGCCCTGCGGAGCGTGCGCCCGCCCCCGCAGGTAACTGAAGGCCGTCTCGTCGGGTGCGATGAGACCTGCCCGCGCACCCGCCTCGATGGACATGTTGCAGACCGTCATCCGGCCTTCCATGGACAGGCCGGCGATGACCTCGCCCCGGTACTCGATCACGTGACCGGCGCCGCCACCAGTACCGATCTGTGCGATGACGGCCAGGATCAGGTCTTTGGCCGTCACCCCGTAGGGCAGGCGGCCGGTCACGTTCACGGCCATGTTCCTGGGCTTGGCCTGCGGCAGGGTCTGGGTAGCGAGGACATGCTCCACCTCGCTGGTGCCGATCCCGAAGGCAAGGGCGCCGAACGCGCCGTGGGTGCTGGTGTGGGAGTCGCCGCAGACAATCGTCATGCCGGGCTGGGTCAGCCCCTGCTGGGGGCTGATCACGTGGACGATCCCCTGGCCGGCGTCCCCCATCGGGTAGAGCCGGATCCCGAATTCGGCGCAGTTCTTGCGCAGGGCCTCCACCTGGGTCCGCGACACCGGGTCGGTCACCGGGCTGCCCGGGCCGCGCAGCGGCAGGTCCGGGCCGGTGATCCCGGTCGTCGGCACGTTGTGATCCTCGGTCGCGACTGTCAGGTCGGGCCTGCGTACGCTCCGGCCCGCCTTGCGGAGCCCGTCAAACGCCTGCGGGCTGGTGACCTCGTGCACCAGGTGAAGATCGATGTAGAGCAGGTCGGGCTCGCCCGCGGCACTGCGCACCACGTGGGCGTCCCAGATCTTCTGCGCCAGTGTGCGTCCCATAGCGCTCACCTCTCAGAATTCAGCCTACCGTCCTCTTGCGTCTCACATAGCGAGACGGCAATATCGGAACATGGACAACTCTAGCGGAGTCGGGGTGCTGGACAAGACAGTTGCCGTCCTTAACACCCTCGAATCCGGCCCCGCCTCACTTGCCCAGCTGGTAGCCGCTACCGGGCTCGCCCGGCCGACCGCGCACCGGATCGCGGTCGCCCTGGAGCGCCACCGCCTGCTCGCCCGCGATCCACAGGGGCGGTTCGTCCTCGGCCCGAGGATCGCCGAACTGGCCACCGCAGCCGGGGAGGACAGGCTGCTCGCAGTGGCCCAGCCCATCCTCGTACAGTTGCGGGACACCACCGGGGAGAGCGCCCAGCTGTACCGGCGGCAGGGCGACTGGAGGATCTGCGTGGCGGCGGCGGAGCGGGCAACCGGCCTGCGTGACACCGTCCCGGTCGGCAGCGCCCTGCCGATGGTGGCCGGCTCGGCTGCCCAGATCCTGCTCGCCTGGGAGGAGCCGGAGCGGATGCACCGCGGGCTGCGGGGTGCCAGGTTCACGGCCACCTCACTGGCCCAGGTCCGGCGCCGCGGCTGGGCGGCCAGTGTCGCCGAGCGCGAGGCCGGGGTCGCGTCGGTTTCCGCGCCCGTGCGCGGCCAGGGCGGGAAGATCATCGCCGCGGTCTCGGTTTCCGGGCCGATCGAGCGGCTCACCCGCTCCCCGGGCAGGCTGCACGCTGCGGCTGTGGTCGCCGCCGGCGAGCGGGTCAGCGCCCTTCTCCACCGTCCCGCCTGAACCGCGGCCCGCCCCGGCCCTACCCGGGCTTGGGCTGGATGAGTGGAGCCCTTAACTTGTGCTGTGCGATCATGTCCGGACGTCGTGCGAAGACGGGACGTCCGACCCTGCTCATCTCGTTGCCTGACCGCGATGCTGCCAACCAGGCCACGCCCCCGGAAACCATGAGGTCGCGCTGATGAAAGTCGCTGTCGTGAAGGAGACCGCGCCCGGCGAGCGCCGGGTTGCCCTCGTTCCCGAGACGGTCGCCCGGCTCCATGGCGCCGGACTGGACGTTCTGATCGAATCCGGCGCCGGAGCAGGCGCCTGGTTCACCGATGCGTCCTACGCCGAATCAGGCGCCACGATCGTATCCAGGGATGACCTCGTCTCCCAGGCCGATGTCATCCTCACGGTTACCAAGCCCGATGACGCCCTGCTCGCCGCCCTGAGGTCCGGGCAGGCCCTGATCGGGATGCTCAACCCGCTCGCCGACCCCACGCTCGCGGCCGGGCTGGCAGCCAGGGGTGTCACCGCGATCAGCCTGGACGGGCTCCCGCGCACCCTGCCCAAAGCACAGTCCATGGACGCACTGACATCCCAGGCAAATGTCGCCGGGTACAAGGCGGTGCTGGTGGCCGCGAGCGCGTTCGGCCGGTTCTTCCCGCTGCTGATCACCGCCGCCGGGACCGCGCGGCCAGCCAAGGTGCTGGTGCTGGGGACCGGGGTGGCAGGCCTGCAGGCGATCGGGACGGCCCGCCGGCTCGGCGCGGTGGTATCCGCCTATGACGTGCGCCCGCAGACCAAGGCCGAGGTCGAATCGCTCGGCGGCACCTTCATCGAGCTGACCTCGGTCGGGCCCGCTGCGGGTGAGGGTGGTTACGCACGGGCGCTGACCGAGGAGGAACGGCAGGCGCAGCAGGCCGAGCTGACCCGCCACATCGCCCGCCACGACGTGGTCATCACGACCGCGCAGGTCCCGGGGCGCAGGCCGCCGCTGCTGCTCACCGATGACGCCCTCAAGGAGATGGCGGCCGGCTCGGTCGTCGTCGACATGGGCTCGGGGCCGCTCGGCGGGAACGTCGCAGGGTCGGTGCCCGGCGAGACCATCGTGACCGAGAACGGCGTGACCGTGATCGGCGCGGGCAACCTGCCCGCCACGGTCCCCGCCGCCGCCTCGGCCGCCTACGCCCGCAATATCAGCACGCTGCTGCTTCACATGGTGGCCGATGGTGCTCTCGCCATTGATCCCGCCGACGACATCCAGGCCGGGGTCGTCATCACCCACGACGGGACAGTGATCCATCCCGCTACTGCCGCCCTGCTCGCCGACCACTCCGCCGGAGGTACCAGCCAGTGACAACCACGCTGCTCACTGACATCACCATCTTCGTCCTGGCCCTGCTGGTGGGATTCGAGGTCATCAGCAAGGTGCCCGCGACCCTGCACACGCCGCTGATGTCGGCCGCCAACTCCATCCACGGCATCGTCCTGGTGGGTGCCATGCTCATCGCCGCCACCGCGAACAACGCGCTGGGCTACATCCTGGCCTTCATCGCCGCCGCGTTCGCCGGCATGAACGTGGTCGGCGGGTACGTGGTGACCGGCCGGATGCTCAAGATGTTCCGGCGCCGGCCCACCCCGGTTCCTGCCGGGCAAGCCGCGCAGGTCGGCCAGGCCGACGGCTCCGCCAGCGGCGGGACCTCGGCATGAGCACCTTCGACTGGATCATCCAGCTGGTGTACGTGGCCGCGGCGAGCTGCTTCGTGCTCGGCCTGCACCTGATGAACACCCCGGCCACCGCCCGCCGGGGCAACCAGCTGTCCACCGGCGGCATGGTCGCCGCCGTGGTGGCCACCTTCGCCATCATCATCCACGCCAGCACGATCAGCGTGACCGGCTGGATCATCATGTTCACCGGGGCGCTGCTCGGCAGTGCGGCCGGGCTGTACACGGCGCGGACCGTGCAGATGACGGCCATTCCGCAGCTGGTCAGCGTCTTCAACGCGGTCGGCGGTGGCGCGGCCGCGCTGGTGGCCATCCACGACTACATCAACCTGGCGGGCAGCGCGGCAGGAGTGGCCGAGGCCACCACCGTGACCACCCTGCTCGACGTGATGATCGGCGCGGTGACGTTCTCGGGATCGATCATCGCCGCCGGCAAGCTCCAGGGGCTCATCAACGCGGCGCCAGTCACCTTCCCGGGCTCGCGGGCCGTCAACATGGCGGCGGCCCTGACCGCGATCGGCGGGGCCATCTACCTGATCATCACCCCGAGCGTCCCCGTGCTGATGATCGTCATCCTGGCCGCGCTCGCGTTCGGCGTGACGATGGTCATGCCGATCGGCGGCGCGGACATGCCGGTCGTCATCTCGCTGCTGAACGCGTTCACCGGCACCGCCGTCGCCATGGCCGGGTTCGTCATCGGCAACTGGGCGCTGATCATCGCCGGGGCGCTGGTCGGTGCCTCGGGTGGGATCCTCACCAAGCTGATGGCCGACGCCATGAACCGGTCGCTGCGCAACATCATGATCGGTGGATTCGGCACCGGTGACAGCGGTGCAGTGGCTGTAGCGGGCCCCGGCGGGGACGTGCGCTCGATCGCGGCCGACGACGCCGCCATCCAGCTCGCCTACGCCCAGAAGGTCATCATCGTGCCCGGCTACGGCCTCGCCGCCGCCCAGGCCCAGCACCAGGTGGCCGAGCTCGCTTCGCTGCTCGAGGAGCGCGGGATCGAGGTCAGCTACGCCATCCACCCGGTGGCGGGCCGCATGCCCGGTCACATGAACGTGCTGCTGGCCGAGGCCAACGTGCCTTACCCGCTGCTCAAGGAGATGGATGAGATCAACCCGGAGTTCCCCCGGGCCGACGTGGCGCTGGTGATCGGCGCCAACGACGTCACCAACCCCGCCGCGCGGCGGCCAGGCACCGCGATCTCCGGCATGCCCATCCTGGATGTGGACCACGCCAAGAGCATCATCGTGATCAAACGGTCGATGGCCTCCGGCTATGCGGGTATCGACAACGAGCTGTACGTCGACCCGAAGACCAGCATGTTCTTCGCGGACGCGAAGTCGGCCCTGACCGAGCTGACCGCCGCCGTCAAGACCCTGGTCGCCTGAGCGCGGGGCAAGGTGCCTAGGGCCGGGAAGGCCCACCCACACCGGGCCGCCAGCTGAGCACGAGTACTCAGCATGAAATGAGCATGGCCGCTCAGGCGGCAGCCCTGCCCGGCGATACACGCTGACTGTATGGAATCGCGGCCTCCGTTCCATGACGCGCGGCGGGCGGCGTGCCCCCAGCGGGCGGTCTGAGCGACCATCGGCATCATCCGCGCGGTTGTGCTGGCCATCGGCGGGCTGGCGGTCCCCTACCTGATCGGCCTGCTCGCGGCGGGGGGGCGGGGTGCACGCCGACGACCTGTTCCTGCTCGTCAGGCTTTATCTGGGATTCATCGGCAGGATCCTGTTCAAGGACTTCCGCGATGTCCGCGGGGACATCCTGTTCGGCAAGCGCACGTTCCTCGTCCGGCACGGGTGGCACTGGACCTGCACCTTCGCCGCGTGCTGCTGGCTGGAGGCCCCCCTGGGTCAGCCCAGCCCCCCCGCCGCAGGGCAGCAAGCTGCCGGCCCAGCTCCCGCTGCATCACCGGGATGGTGTCCGAGTCACTCATGTCCCGCTCAGCACCCCTGGCACCCCGGCGAGGCTCACCTAGCGCCATGGCCGACCTGCCTCATCCGGCCGCCCGGCGTGGCGGGAAGTCAGCGCTGGGGTGTCCGCGCACAGGGCGCGGTATGTGGCGCGCTCCTCACGTGCCGACCGCAGCAGGTCATGACGCTCCGCTGCCGGGACTGGGGATGGCGTCAGGTTCCCGCTCAGGTAGCGGCACAGCCCCGTCCACTAGTTCAAGGTCGAGCACAGCGGGCAGTGCCCGCTCGCAGGGCCAGGCGGCACCCCAGCACGCGACGCGGTGGCCGTGTTCGCTCACGTGCTCGCCTAGCGCCCGGATCGCCCCGGCCCGCGACAGCTCCAGGCAGGCGCTGACACCGGTCATCGGCGCCCCGGCGGACCCTTATGGCCCGCTGGCCGGGTTTCGTTCCCCCGGCCATCCGGCTGTCATCGCGTGTGCGATCACTGCTGCGGCCAGCGCCGGCTGGCGGGCGGGTGCGATGAGGTCTGTACAGGGCCGTATGTACCACCAGGAACCGCCTCGCAATGGCCAGGCCAGGACCTGCTCACCTGCCCTGCCTGGCGCCAGGCCGGTCATGTGCAGGCGCGGCAGCGGGCGGTCGGCGTCCAGGACTGGTGCCAGTCCGAGCTTGCGCAGCTCGGCCTCCAGCGCCATCAGATGGGCGGTCATCGCCGTGCGCCGGCGGGACGCGTAACACGGCTGTCCTGCGAGTTCACTAATCGTCCTGGTTCCATTTCCGGTAATGCCGACCGGCGGCGCGGGCCGGGCACATCCCCGCGCGGCGTGCCCGGGCCGCAGCCCGCTGACGGGGCCGTCGGCTCTGGCAGCCACGGTTCAGACCCGGATGACGCTGTGACGGCGGGCTCGACATCGTTGCTGCGCTGGGGCGGCCCGGCCCGCACGGGTGAGGAACCCGCGGTGCCTTCACGCTGGCCGAGCAGTGCCAGCGCCGCGGCCACGTCCGCCATGTCGGCCTGTTCGCCGTCCTTGCGGGCGTGGTACCCGGCCAGGTCCCAGCCGCGCGAACGCCAGGCGAACGTCAAGGCCGGTTCCAGGCCGTCGCGGCGCACGGTGACCACGAACCTGCGCGGCACTTCCCCGCGGACAGCGACCTCCACACCCTGGTGCTGCCGGGCGTGGCAGAACGCGACGATGTGGCGGATCACCGCCGGGAGAGAGAGCCAGGGGGAACGGCGCCTGGCTGTGGTCGCGTGGCGCCCAACGATCAGCCTTCCTCAGGTGATGGCGATGGGAACGCGCGCCCAGGGGTGCCTGAACTGCCGCGGCGGGTAGTGCAGCCGGCTGGCCGGGGCTCACGGTGACGCCGACCCGCTGGCCACCAGGACGGGGACGAGCGCGGGACGTGGCCTGCTAGCGGCCGCCCGTGCCCGGCCACGGGCCTCAGGGGGCCTGCCGCTTGGGCCGTCGGGGTCGCCAGGGTGCCGGTACCCGGGCCGGGGCCAGGGTGGCTACCTGGTCCCGGGCCACGCCGGGAAGCAGCGCCGTGCCGGTCCTGGCTGGCAGGCCGCGGGCGGGGCCGCGTTCTGGTGAGCGCCTGCGGCGTCGCCATCCTGGACCGGGGGCTGGGCATCGAGCAGCCGGTACAGCAGCCCGGCCAGTTCTGGCGCTGTGGGTGCGCTCACCAATCCGGCGTGGCCTGCCAGCGCCCACCAGGCGCGTGTGGCATGCCCGAACCAGGCGGGCACGCCGGCGAAGCGGCGGGCGAGCGCGGCCTCGCCGTCACGGATCGCGGCCTCATGCCCATCGGGTGAGACCACCGCGGCGGCGGTGCCAGCCCAGCGGACGTCCGCCCAGATCAGCCTTCCGCGGTGATCGCCGCAGACGCCCCTGCGTACCGACAGCCCCCGCACGACTACCAGTCCCCGGCCGTGCTCGCTGCCGGGATCGTCGATCTCCACCGGCCAGGTCGCGGCGCCGCTGTCAGCGACGGCGACCCGGACCACCGCCCCATACCAGGTGACATCGACGGTGAACCGTCCGCCCTGCCCGCTCAGTGTGTGGCGGATCGCATTGGAGCTAAGTTCGTTCGCCACGGTGACCACGTCGTCACGTGCCGGGCAGGGCGGGAGCAGCGAGGCCAGCCACCGCCGCAGCACGCCGAGCTGGCGCTCATCGCCGGGGAACTCCCGCCGCCAGCACTCCCCTGGCACTAGCGTCGGTGACGCCGGGGTCGCGCCGCTGGCCCGCTCCGGCGCCCCGCTGGCAGGTGGCATGTGTCCTCCTCAGCAGCATGTCCCTGGTAGCCGGCCGGGCGCGGCGGCTGGCGGCTCCCGGCTGGGCTGGCCTGGTCACTGTGTGGTCGTGCTGGCGTCTCGTGATCGTTGTCCTACCTTGAGCCATGCAAAGAGCAAAGTGACGTACGATCCGGCCTACGAATCAGAACGCCCGGCGTCCGGTGACAGATGGGCCATTGCGCCGCTGAATGGTTCGTGGCACTCTGAGCCAGGAATGGCTGCAGGAGGCAGATGTGACCGATACCCGGCCGGGCGGGCCGACCGTGCTGCGCATGATCTTGGGCAGGCAATTGCAGGCACTGCGGGAAAAGGCCGGGATGTCCTATGAGCAGGCCGCCGAGGCGATCTACTCCTCAGAGTGGACCGTCCGCCGGATGGAACGCGCCGAAGGCGGCCTCAAACCACTGACCGTCAAGAGCCTGCTGATGGCCTACGGCGTCACCGACGTCCGGGAAATCGACGCGTTCCTCGCCCTGTCCCGCGATGCCAGCAAGCCCAGCTGGTGGCACAGCTACGACGACGTCCTGCCGTCCTGGTTCCGCATCGCGGTCGGGCTGGAGGAGTCAGCCAGCCTCATCCGCGCCTACGAGCCCCAGGTCGTCCCCGGGCTGCTGCAGACCCCCGACTACATCCGGGCCATCAGCACCGCCAGCTTCCCCGGCGCCACCGAAGAAGAGACGCAGCGCCGCGTCGCGCTGCGCCTGGCCCGCCAGGAATTCCTCACCCGGCCCGGCGCCCCCGACTACTGGGTAGTGCTGGAGGAGACCGTGCTGCGCCGCCCGGTCGGCGGCCCCAAGGTCATGCGAGCCCAGCTCGCGCACCTGATCGAGGCCGCCGGGCGCCCGAACGTCACCATTCAGGTCATCCCGTTCGCCGCTGGCTGGCACCCGGCGCTGTACGGGATGTTCAACATCTTCCGGTTCCCCGGCAACGAACTGCCAGACGTCGTCTACAGCGAGAACCTGACCAGCGCCTACTACCTGAACAAGCCCGAGGACACCACCAGGTACACCGAGGCGCTGGACCACATGTGCGCCCAGGCCACCCCACCGGACCAGACCATCACCATCCTCCGCGACATCATGAAGGAGACCTGACATGGACACACAGCACGTGCGCAACGGAATGCCCGCCGCCGACCTCGGCAGCCAGGGCTGGGCCAGGCCGTGGAGCGACAACGGCGGCTCCTGCCTGGAAGCCAAGAAACTCCCCGGCGGCAAGGTCGCACTGCGCCAGTCCAGCGACCCCGCCAGCCCCGCCCTCATCCTGGAACCCGCCGAGATCCGCGCCTTCGTCCAGGGTGCTAAGGCCGGCCTCGCCGACGAACTCCTGCCCTGACTACCAGCTAGGCGCGTGTCCCCCGCCCACGGTAACGGGTGGGGGACGCGCGCGGACGTTTCCGGACACGTAAGGTGCCCGGGAATGTCCGGGCCGTGAAAGAAAGCGTGATGTCTATCGAACTCGGCGCGTGGCTGCGCCAGCAGCGCCAGGCCCGCGGCTTGTCCCGGCCAGAGATGGCCCGTCGGCTCATCCAGGCCGCCGAGGCCCGGGGTGACACGTCGATACCCTGCCTGGACAGCGTGTGCCACAACCTGTACCGGTGGGAACGGGGCGAGGACGGCCTGTCCGAGCGCTACAAGCTGTACTGCTGCCAGGTTCTCGGCATCCCGCCCGCCCAGTTCGGCCCCGGCCAGCCAGACGGACAGCCCGCAGCCACACAAACGCCCGGAGCCATCACCCTGGCAATCGCACCTGGCTTACCTGGGGTCCCACAGCTCACCCAGGCCCCTTGCCTCGTACCCGGCCTGGCCGATCCGGCGCTACTATCGCCTGTCGCCGTCGCCTACCGTGGGATACAAGAGCCCGATATGGGCGATTCCGCGATCAGGCAAGAGGTGCTCATGGCCGCACATGAGGGCAGTGAACACGCCGCACAAGCCGAACAGCGCGGCATCGGCGACACCACCCTGGAACAGTTGCGCGCTGATGTGACCAGAGTGTCGCGGGAGTATATGACGGGTGAGCCGTTCCCCCTGTTCCTGGAAATGCGCCGGGTACGCGGCAGGATGCACGACGCGCTCGACCGCCGCATGTGGCCCCGCGACGCCAGGGACCTCTACTTCCTGCTCGGATGCATCAACGGCCTCATGGCGGTCGCCGCCAAGGATCTTGGTTACCCACAGGCCGCTGAGGAATTGATCCGGGCCGGATGGGCCTACGCTGTCGCGTGTGACCACCGTCCGCTAATGGCGCGCCTGCGTGTCGAAGCGGCCGACGTTGCCTACTGGGACCAACCCAAACGTAGCCGTGACCTCGCGCTGAGCGGCCTGGACTACCTGGCCGAGGGGCCCAATGCGGCGTATATCCACCTCAAGGAGGGCCGGGCAGCCGCACGCCTGGGTGACGCCGACGCGGCCCGCCGCGCCATCGGGGAGGCCAGCGAAGCCAGGGAACGCCCGCACCGCGACGACCTGCTGGTGATCGGCGGCGAGTTCAATTTCTCCCGGGCCAGCCAGTACTACCTGGCCGGCTCGACCCTCATTGAAATCCCAGGCGCGGAAAGGGACGCCGCCGCCGAACTCGAACGTGCCATCGAGCGGTACGAGGCAGGGCCAGAGCCCGGTGAGGATCACAGCCGGCATTCCGTGATGATCACCCGCATCGATCTCGCCACCGCCCGGCTCCGCGCTGGGCAGGTCGAGGGCGCCGTCGCCGTACTGGAACCGGTGCTGTCCCTTGCCCCTGGCCGACGCATCAGCGGCCTGGCTCTGCGCTTCAGCCGCACGCGCACCGAACTTGCCCAGCCGATCTTCCGGGGCTCTGCCCAAGCGCGCGAGCTGGAAGAACAGATCGAGGAGTTCGGCCGCGAGACGATCGGCGCCGGAGTGCACACCCTTTCCGGCGGTCCGAGCTGATGCAGTTTCCCCGGTTCCGGCCGGGGGTGCGCAGGTGGGTGGCACGAACCCTCGTTCGGCGTCATGGGAGCACCGTGCGGGCGTTTCGCGGGCCTTTTCCACGTGCATGTGTGCCGGCCAGTGCCTGGCGTGTGCTGTTACGTGCAGTTCAGGCCCCACGCTGGGCAGGCTGGGGACTCAGGGGCAGCGGTTCGCCGATGATGTTGCGCGGGTTGTCCAGCCATATCCGGGTGCTTTCGGCGTCGACGGTGATCCCGTACCGCTGGCGGCCGGGTGATCCTGAGCGCAGCCAGGACCGGTAAGCGGCCACGACCTCGTCCCACAGGCGGCGAGGACCGAACTGGGTGACCGGGAAGTCGGCGGCGCCGGGTTCGTAGTCGCACGCTGCCCACGCCCCGCCGGGGTTGCCCGCCTCGTACAGCAGCAGGGATGTGGCGCCGTCTTGCTCGCGGATGGTGTGCCAGCCGACGCCGGGCACCTGGGCGGTAATGGCCAGGCAGGCCCCGTCGCCAGCGCCGGCGATGGACCGGGGGTCCAGCCGGGTCGTGGCGGTGCCGGCCTGGCTGTGGTGGTGGGGGTTCCAGACGGCTGCCCGGCGCTGGGCGCGCAGCATCATGTAGGTGGCCGGGCCGTGGAACGAGCCGACCGCCGTCGACTCGTCGACGACGGCCAGCCGCAGCTTGTGGCCGGTGGAGCCGCCGGGTGACCAGGGCAGGACGATCAGCCCGCCGGGCCGTGCCTGAGCGATCCATGCCCGCGGGATGTCGGCGATGCCGCAGGTGACGTGAATGCGGTCGTAAGGCGCCCCACCGGGGTCACCGGCCGCGCCGTCGCCGGTGATCAGGCGCGGGGCGTACCCGGCGGCCTTGATGGCGGCGGCGGCCTTGGCGGCCAGCACCGGGTCCACCTCGATCGAAGTGACCTGGTGATCCCCGGCGATGTGGCAGAGCAGGGCAGTGGTCCAGCCTGATCCGGTTCCGATCTCCAGGATCCGGTCGCCAGGCCGCACGTCCAGCAGTTCCAGGAACTCGACGACGACGCCGGGGGCCGACACCGACGACGTGGCAAGCCCCTGCCCGCTGGCCGGGTCGCCGACACCGTCGTCGGCCTGGATGACGATGGAGGAGTCGGAGTAGACGGCATCCTGCCAGCTCATCGGGTCCACGGCGGCGTCAATCCGCCGCCCGGCGCTGCCCGGCGTGTCGCTCGCCGCCCAGCCAGCCTGCGGGACGAACAGGTGCCGGGGGACCGCGCGCAGCGCCTCGGCCCACCGCAGGTCGGTGAGCAGCCCCCGCCGCTGCAGGTCGCCAGCGAGCCGCCTAGCGCGCCAGGCGGCGCTGGCGGCGGTCACCGGGTCCATGCCGGTCCCGCCTCCAGCACGTCAGCGATCGAACTCGCCACGGGCAGGCCCGCTTCCCCGGCCAGCCAGCCCCATTCACCACGCTGGTTTGTTTCCAGGAAAACCCATTGGCCCGACATGTCGCAGACCAGGTCAGCGGCCCCGTACACCAAGCCGAGCCTGCGGTGCAGCTCGACCAGCGCCGAGGCCACATCTGCGGGAAGATCGATGAGTGCGTACGTGAGCGCGTCGTAGTCGCTGCGCCAGTCGATCCGCGCCTGCTCGCTGGCCGCGTCGATCCGCACCGCATGCACCCGCGACCCGATGACCACCGCCCTGGCCTCGCACAGCTTGGGCGTGATCTGCTGCTGGAACAGGTGCGCGGTCAGCGCCAGCGCGGGGTCCAGCAGCAGCTCCGGGTCTTCTATCGGCGAGGTGTACAGCGCGCGGATCCGGCCCTCGTCGGTGTGCCAGAAACCGCCCAGGGCCTTGTAGATGACCGGCTGCCCGAGATCCGTAGCCCAGGTATGGGCCGCCTGCGGGTCGGAGGTGATCAGCGTGGGCGGGATGGCCAGCCCCGCGCTGGCCGCCGCGGCGAGCTGGACGGGCTTGTACTCCGCCCGCGCCGCTGCGACCGGGTCGTTCAGCCACAGGCAGCGCCCGTCCAGGCCGAGGGCGGCCAGCGCCCCGCCGAACCCGCGCCGCGCCTCACCGTAGGCGAACGCCCGCTCCGGGGCGGACATGCGCTCGTTCATCTGGAACTGGGTCGGGCGGCGGCAGTAGATCGCCCCCACCTGTGATAGCTCCACCAGTTCGTTCCCGCCGCAGGTGAGCGGGCCCGCCCATGCGTGGCCGGAGGTGATCGTGGCGGCCATCGCGATCTTGCCGGGGAAGTCCGCGGCGTCGAGCCTGATCACGGGCACGCCGCGCACGGCCAGTTCCGCGGCCACCTGGCTGGCGGCCTGGTCGGCCTCATCGGTGAGGATCAGGACGGTATGCGCCACGAATCGCCAGTCCTTCCTCGCTGGTCAGTCGGAGCCGATTTCTTCGGGTGCGTTGCCGTCCGGGCTGTTCGACGTGGGCTTCGTCCCGCCCTCGTGCTTGCCCGCCCTGATGGCCGGAACGGTCAGAAACCGCAGCCCCCACGGCCGGGCAGCACTGGCCGGGCTGGCCGAGGCAGAACACAAGCGGCGGAACGGCAGCAACGGGAACACATCGCCTACCCTGAACGTCAGGCCGCGTGACTCCCCATCGGGCGAACAGGTGACGAGATCCACGCCATCACCGGCAGAACGAGTGGCTGGCACGCTCATTAAAGATCCTTCCCTTCCCGGGCGCCCAAGCGCCCCGGCTTATCTCATTGTGAACGCTCCGTCTTCACCTGACCACAAACCGCGACGGCTGCCTTCAGGTGCTACGGTGGCCGACGCCGCCGTAGATCCAGGCTTTGGCGAGGTCTTTCGGGCGGGGCTTGCCGTCCGGCCGCCACAAGGGCACCTGGACCAGGCCGGGCTCGACCAAGTCCCAGCCATCGAAGAGCGCTGCGATCTGCGCGTGGCCGCGCAGTGTGATGGGCGACGTGGCCTGGTCGTACACGGCGGCAGCCTGCTGGGCGGCCTCGGGTCGGAAGTCCCTGGTCCCATGCGACAGTGCTATGTAACTGCCCGGGGCCACCGCGTCCCGCAATGTGGCGATGACGCGGGTGGGGTCCTCGTCATCGGTGAGGAAATGCACAATCGCGACCAGCAGCAGGCCCACCGGCTCGCTGAAGTCGATCAGCTCACCGACCTTCGGGTGCCGGAGGATGGCTTCGGGGTCCCGCAGGTCGGCCAGGACGATCCGGGTGGTGCCGCTCCCGGTCAGCAGCGCGTTGGCGTGCGTATGCACGATCGGGTCGTTATCAACGTAGACCACGCGCGTCCCGCGCGCGGTTTGCGCGGCTACCGCATGCACATTACCCGCCGTGGGGATGCCTGTGCCGATGTCGAGGAACTGCCGTATCCCCGCCTCACCGGCCAGGAACCGCACCGCCCGCTGCAGGAACGCCCGGTTGGCCCGGGCGGTGTCGCGCACTTCCGGCGCGGCGCGCAGCACCTGGCGGACGGCTTCCCGGTCGGCGGCATAATTGTCCTTGCCGCCCAGGTACGCGTCGTACATGCGGGCGGGGTGCGGCCTGCTCGTGTCGATCTCCGAGACAGCGAAACCGTGCTCCATCGTATCCTTCCCGCACGCCGTGACAGAGAACCGCTACCACCCTGCCCCGGTTGCCGCCGCCCCCGGGAGGCTACGAGAACGGACGGTGGCGGACGCTGCGGGTAACAGGTGCCGCGGCGGGCAGGCTCGACGCCACCCCTCTGCGGAAGCGCGTGCCGCTGGAGGAGCCGTCCTTCGCTGATCACGTCTTCTGACGCCCCGGCTACAGGGTGCGTCCGCGTTCGTACAGGTCCTTAGCGCCGCTCCGGCGGCGCGCCGGAAACCGCTCAGGTCGCCGGTGAGTGCCAGGGTGCGGGCTTCGAGGGCGGCGAGAACGGCTTTGAGCCGCCCGCTGGGCAGGTGCCGCGAGCCGTACCAGGCCAGCTGGACCATCTCCAGGGCGTCGTCGGTGCGGCCGAGGTGATTGGAGAGCCGGGACAGGCAGTTGAGCAGGTGGGCGGCCAGGGCGGTGTCGCCTGCCTCAGCGGCGGCTTGCAGGCCCAGGAGCAGGTAGCGCTGCCTCGACAGCAGGAAGGCCACCATGATCCGGAAGAAGGCTTCCGCCCCCATCCCGGACCGGGACCCGTACGGCCAGGCGCACACCGCTGCCCGGCAGCTCCGGGGCCTCACCGGTGCTCCGCCCTCGCTGGCGCGCAGCCGTTAGCTGCTGGCGGATACCCCGTCCGCGAACTCCTCGAAGGCGGCGTAGGCACGGGGGCCCCATACGGTGGCGGGACCCCCGTTCATCAGGATGGCCACCCCCATCGTCTCGGCAACCTCCTGGGCCGTCGCCCCGCGCCGGGCCGCGGCACGGGCATGGGAGGCTATGCAGCCGTCGCACTCCCGGGTCACCGCGATGGCCAGGGCGATCAGCTCCTTGATCCGGGCCGGCAGGGCGCCGTCGTCCCCCATGGCCGCGCTGTGCAGCTGGGCGTAGCCGGCGTACACGCCGGGGATCGCCTGCCGCAGGTGACGGCCAAGGCCGATCAGTTCCTGCTGGGTCTCGCGGGCCGAGGTCATGGGGCACTCCCTGGGTTATCGTCAGTCGCTGGGACCATTCAACTCCCCGCCCGGCAGCCGTCACCGAGGGAGCTTCTCGTGAAGCACTGCGGCGTCATGAGCACAGCACGGCGTCATGAGCACAGCACCGAGCTCACCACGGCCCGGCTGGCCCGGGTCGGCGACATCGAGGTACGTCGGCTGCTGCCCCTGCGGCGGCGGCGCAGCGTGGGCGCATGGTGCTTCGTGGACCATTACGGCCCCATGTCGGCCGACGGCGTGGCCGGGATGCAGGTCCCACCGCACCCGCACATAGGGCTCCAGACCGTCACCTGGCTGATCGAGGGAAACGTCCTGCACCGCGACGGCCTCGGCAGTGAGCAGATGATCCAGCCCGGCCAGCTCAAACCTGATTACGGCCGGCCATGGCATAGCGCACAGCGAGCAGTCACCTGCCGAGCATGACCCCGGGCTGCACGGAGTGCAGCTCTGGCTCGCGCTGCCCGGCACCGACCGGGACGTGGCGCCGGCTTTTGAGCACCACAGCCAGCTGCCAGCGCTGGGCATCGGCGGGTTCGAGGTCACCGTCTTCGCCGGATCGGACCCCCGACGACATCATCGAGGCGGCCCGGGCCTGGTCTGATGGCCAGCGTTTCGGGGAGGTCCCCGGGTACCAGGGGGCGCCACTCGCGGCCCCGCGGCTCGATCCGGTGCGCTTGATCCACCGGACCTGACCCGGCTTCCCCGGATCCTGGCCGGCCGCTCGCCGGGCTTTCATCCGCCGGCTTCCCCGGTCCCTGGCCGGGTGGAGGCTGTGCCCCGTTTCATGCGTATACCGTGCCCGCTGGCACCTACCCATAACACTTCTAGACCATTAACCGGGCATCTCCTGATGTAGCCGAGAAACATGGAAATTGCTGTCATCCGATGAATGGAATTCAAACAACAGGTGATCAATGACTTGTACCAGCCCGGAAAAGTCTGGTACCGTCCCGTGCAAACATCGCCGTGTCGCAAGAGGAGTCGCACCGATTGGCCCGGCGGCAGAAAGTGGACATACTGATAATTAGGGAAAATTATCGCATGTGCGCAGATTCCGTTCGCACGACATCCGCATGCTACCTGGCCATACTTGCCCCGATCGACCGTGTAACAGGCTCGCTCCCCGCTCACCGTTCCACGGTCTCACCACTAATGGGGAGCCGTTCATAGCTGACTGAAGCTGTGATTGGCGGACCTGCTATTCGCGCGCCATGTCCTGGCATTTTGTGACGCCTATCGGACAACTGCAGGTGCTCAATAACGCCACATATAAACCTTCTGCCCGTAAGCCCGGCAACTGTGCCGGGAACGGCGGATAACTCTGCCTTGGGGGGACTAACTTCATGCGCACCGACCCGGCCTCGACCACCGACGAGGCCAGCCCTGACCCCGGAGCATGGCGGCGGGCGGAAGCCGGCGCTCGCGCAACGAACGTCGGCCGCAACGTTCTCATCAACCTCAACGCCGTCATGCTCAGCGGCCCACCGCAGGTAACGGTGATCGTCCCCACGCGGACAGCGGAGAACCGCCTCGGGCGGGTGCTTGACCAACTCGGGCCCATGGTCGCGCGACTCGGAGCCGAGATCATCTTCGTCGTCGACGGCCACAACGGCAGTTTCGACAGCCTGGTGACCACCGCCCGTACCTGCCCCGTCCCGGTCCGGGCACTCTGCCGCCGCCGTGGTCCACACCGGGGTGACCGCAGCAGCGCCGTCATCGAGGGCGCCCGGCACGCACGCGGCGCCTGGGTGCTGGTGCTCAACGCGGGCGCACAGCATCCGCCGGCGGTGGCAGCAGTGCTGGCCGAGGTGGCAATGCGGCACGATGCCGACATCGTCGTCGGGACACGGTACGCGGACACGCGATCGCCTCAGGACTGGCCCGGCTGGACCGGCCGCCTGGCGGCAGCGACCGCCACCCGCATAGCCAAAGGCGCGTTCCCGCGGCGGCTGGCGATGGTGACCGACCCCCTGAGCGGGCTGTTCGCGTTCCGCTCCGCCGCGGTGGACCTTGACCGGCTCAACCCGCGCGCGTTCCGGGTCCTGCTGGAAATCCTGGTGCGGCATCCGGCGGCCCGGGTGGCGGAGGTCGCTTACCCGGTCTCGCCGCATCGTGCCGGGGAACGCCGGCCGCTGCGGGCAGGCGCGCGTTTTATGCTGCACTCCGGCCGGCTCCGCGTCTCGCGGCTGGCCAGCCAGTTGCGGGAGCGCCCGCCGACCAGGGATGGGCGCGTCGGCCAGACGCTGCGTTTCCTGGCCTTCGGCATGGTGGGGGTCAGCGGTCTCGCCGTGAACACGGCAGCGTTGTGGTTCTTCTACCACACGCTGGGCTGGAACCATCTGATCGGCGCCTCACTCGCCACCCAGGCCTCCACGACGTGGAACTTCGTGCTGGTGGACAGCGTGATCTACCGCAAGCGGGCACATGGCACCCGGCGGCGCCGGGCGGTCAGCTTCTTCGCCATGAACAACCTCCTGCTGCTGGCCCGGCTGCCCGTCCTCCAGCTGCTTGTGGTGTGGGGCACCGATGTGCTCGCGGCGAACGCGATCACGCTGGTGCTCCTGTTCCTGGTCCGCTTCATCGTCAGCGACCGGGCCATCTTCGGCTCGGAGGCCCAGGACCGGGTCCGTGATCCCGTCCGCATCCTCATCGATGCCCGGGCAGCCGAGGGACCGGGGGCTGCCAGGCACGCGGCCCCGCTCCCGTCCCGCAGGCGGTCGCGCTACCTGCCCTACCGTTACGACATCGCGGGCGTGGCGACGATCGGCTCGCAGATCATGCTGCCGGAGATGGAATTCTTCCGGGCGCAGTGGGTGCCCGACCGTGAGGTCGACATCGCGATCCGGGTCGGGGACGTCGGCGGCCGGGCTCCCCGCAAGCGGGCGGCCATGACCGAGTACACCGCCCCGGCAGCCATCAGATACGAAGAGCATCTCGGGCGGATCGGCGCCAACTTCCGCGTCTACCTCGATGACCCGATCTCCGTCGAGGTTGGGCCGCTGCTGGCCCGGTCCAGCCATGTCGTGTACACCAACATCGTCGAGCCGCTGCTGCGGTTCGTGATGGTGTCCAGGGACCGCATGCTGCTGCATTCGGCCTGCGTGGAACTTGGCGGCACCGGTGTGATGCTGTCCGCCCTGACCGATACCGGCAAGACCGGGACTGTGCTGCGGCTGCTGCGCGAGCACGGCGGCCGGTTCCTGTCCGATGACATGACGGTGATCGACTCGCACGGCAGCGCGTTCTGCTTCCCCAAGCCACTCACCATCAGCGCCCACACGCTGCGCGCGGTCCGCGCCAACGACCTGACCAGGTCCGAATGGCGGCGGCTGCAGTTCCAGAGCCGGCTGCATTCCAAGGGGGGCCGCTCCCTCGGCATCGCCCTGTCCCGGTTCAACCTGCCGATCATGGGGATCAATGCCATCACCCAGATCATGGTCCCCCCGCCCAAATACAGCGTCGACCGGCTCGTGCCGTGCGAAATGGCCAGTTCCACCCACGTCAGCGAGTTGTTCATCATCGAGCGCGGAAAGCCCCGCCTGACCGTCCTCGACCACGGGGCAGCCCTCGGACAGCTGATCGTCAACACCGACGACGCTTACGGCTTCCCGCCCTTCCGCTACCTCGCACCCGCCATCAGTATCGGTGGCCACGACTACCAGGCCCTGCGCCGGGCCGAACGTGACATCCTGGCGAGCTTCCTGTCCCATCTGCGCATCCGCACCCTCGCCTCGGACACCTTCAGCTGGGCGGATGACATCCCCCACCTGATCTCCCCCCACGCCGGGGCACGGGCCGGCTTGTGGGACTCCGGACAGCCGGACGGATATCCCCGCGCCGATGCGTGGCCGCGCTGGGATGACGGCCTGGCCTATGGGAGTGCCGGATGAACGCCCACCGCGACCTCACGACCGCGGCCCCGGCCCCCACCCAGCCCATGGCCACTGTGGACGGCGGATCATCCGCGACGGCGGTCGGCCTGAAAGACAGGGCGATCGCGGCGGATCCGTCCCCGGCCCGCCGGCCATCGGCCTCCCGGGCATCGATGATGGTCCTGGCCGCCACGGCGGTGGCGGTCCTGGCGGCTGTGCTCCGCCTGTGGAACCTCAACGCACTGGGGTTCAACAGCGATGAAGCCGTCTACGTCGGCCAGGCCGCCGCGATCGCCGGCGACCCCGCCCTGCGCGGGCTGTTCCCGGTCTTCCGTGCCCACCCGCTGCTGTTCCAGATGGCTATCTCGCTGATCTACCGGGTCCAGGTCAGCGATCTGGCGCCCCGCCTGCTGGCGGTGGCGTTCGGCCTGGGGACCGTCCTGGCCGGGTACGCGGCAGCCGCCCGTATCTACGGCCGGCGGGCGGGCATGGTGGCGGCCCTGCTGCTGGCGGCCATGCCCTACCTGGTGGTCGTCAACCGGCAGGCACTGCTGGACGGGCCGATGACCTTCTTCTCCGTGATCGCCCTGTGGCTGCTGGCCAGATTCGCCGCCGAAGGCAGGCGGCGGATGCTGTACGCGGCCGGCGCCGCGCTCGGCCTGGCGTTCATCTCGAAGGAAACCTCGGTGGTGCTGATCCCGGCCGCCTACGCGTTCCTGGCACTCACCCCCAGCGTGCGGGTCCGGTTCAAGGATCTTGGGCTTTTCTTCGGCAGCTTCGCCGCGGTGGCCCTGCCCTACCCGGTATCGCTCGCCGTGGCCGGCGGGTCCGCCTCCGGCAAGCACTTCCTCACCTGGCAGCTGTTCCGCCCGCCCAATCACGTGTGGACCTTCTATCCGACGGTGGTCCCAGCCGCCATCGGGTATCCCGTCATGGCATGCGCCGCCGGGATGCTGGGCTACGCCGCGCTGGCACACCGGTGGTCGTGGCGGGAGTCGCTGCTGGCGTGCTGGACGGCGGTGCCCTACTTCTTCTTCCAGCTCTGGCCGGTAAAGGGTTTCCAGTATCTGCTCCCCACGGCCGCACCCATCGCTGTTCTCGCGGCCGGCCTGCTCACCAGCACCGGTTCCGCCGGCAGGCTCGCTCACTATGGGGCCCGGTTCACCACAGCGCTCCAGGCCGGGGCGATCGTGGCGGTGGCCGCCTGGCTCACCGTGACGTGCTGCATGAGCATCGACCCGGCGAACGCGACCACCTTCCTGGCCGGCACCGGCGGTATCCCGGGCGGCAGGCAGGCGGGACAGTGGATCGAGGCCAACACCCCGGCCGGTGCCGAGATGCTCTCGATCGGGCCGTCCATGGCCAACATCCTGGAGTTCTACGGCCACCGCAGGGTCCTCGGGCTCTCGGTCAGCCCCAACCCGCTCCACCGCAACCCTGCCTACGTCCCGGTGACCAACCCAGACGCCCTGCTGCGGAGCGGGCAGGTCCAGTACATGGTCTGGGACGCCTACTCGGCGGCCCGTTCCCACACCTTCACTGCCCGGCTGATGACCTACATCCGCAAGTACCGGGGAACCGCCGTGCACACCGAGACAGTGACCGTCAGCACCCCCGAAGGCCCCGTCCAGCGACCCGTCATCATCATCTACGAGGTACACCCATGAGCCCCCGGCACCTGGTGCAGGCCAGCGTGGCCGCTGCCGCCGTTGCGTGCACCGCGCTGCTGACGCCGTCGGCGGCCCTCGCCGCACCGGCCGGCGGGCCGCACTCCCCGGCAACGCCCATTCACCACTTCGTGGTCCTGCTGCAGGAGAACCACACGTTCGACAACTACTTCGGGACCTATCCCGGAGCCGACGGGATCCCGAACGGTGTCTGCATACCCGTCAATCCCTTCAAGGGCCCCAGACCCTGCGTACGGCCATTCCACATCGGTAACCAGTCCATCGTCGACCTGGATCACAGCGCCTACTCGGCCCGGCTTGACCTGCACCGGGGGGCACTGGACGGCTTCGTCCGGGCACAGCATGTCCGCAGTGGCAGCGGAAGCCAGACGATGGGCTACTACAACGGCTCCAACCTGCCCTTCTACTGGAACGTGGCCGACCGGTACGTGCTCTTCGACCACTTCTTCAGTTCCATGCTCGGCGGCAGTTTCCTCAACCACGTCTACTGGGTGGCCGCGGGAAACGGCAACGCCACCCAGACAGTCCCATCGGGTGGCCTGAAGGTCACCACCATCTTCGACCGGCTGCAGCAGGCGGGCATCTCCTGGAAGTTCTACGTGCAGGACTACAACCCAGCCATCAACTTCCGGACGCTGCCCCACCTGAAGGACTCGAACCGCGACTCCCAGCCCATCTGGTGCCCGCTGCTGGACATCCCCCGGTTCCTGGACAACCCCACGCTCCGCTCGCACATCGTGGACATGAGCCAGTACTACACCGATCTGCGCCACGGAACCCTGCCCCAGGTCGCCTACCTCACCGCAGCCGGCATGAGTGAGCATCCACCGGGCAGCCTGACCACCGGCCAGCACTTCGTCCACGGGCTGGTGAACTCACTGATGTCGAGCAGGGAGTGGGACAGTTCGGCGTTCATGCTCGCCTACGACGACTGGGGCGGCTGGTACGACCATGTCCTGCCACCACACCGGGATCGCTACGGCGACGGCTTCCGCGTCCCGGCCATGCTGATCAGCCCCTACGCACGGCGCCACCTGATCGACCACACCACGCTCGATTTCACCTCGATGCTGAAGTTCATCGAGCAGAACTGGAAGCTCCGCCCGCTGACCAAGCTCGATGCGAAAGCTGGCAGCCTGGCGGGCGCCTTCAACTTCCGGCAGCAGCCCCGGCCGCCGGCCATCATCCCGCTGACCCGGGACATGCCAGCGCAAGCCCCGGCCGTCCGCAATGCCGCGCTGTATTCCCTCTATGGCCTTGGCGTGGCCTTCGCGCTGACCCTCATCCTGCACACGCGCCGCTCACGCCTGCACTGGCCGCGCCGGCTCACCGCGGTGATGACCGGAAGGTGGTCCGCGTGAAAGCGCCGCGATCCCTGTTGCTCGGCGCCATCGCCGCCGCGATCGCCGGCCCGCTGGCCACCGGGGTCACCGGGGGCAGCGCCGTCCGGGCGGCAGATCTGCGGTCCGCCACGGGCGGGCCGGCCGCCACCTTGATCCTGCAGACCGTTCCGGCGGTCAAGGCCATAGCGGTGAGCCTGGACGGCACCACCTACCGCACCGGAGCCGACGGGTGGGTAGCCATCCCCACCACCGCCGGTCCGCACCGCCTCCGCATCCTGCACCAGGACTCGTCGTCGGCCGGCACCAGCATCCGCTTTGCCAGATGGCGGGACGGCATCGCGCTGGCCAGCCGCGAGATCACGGTAGGCCCGGGGACCCACGTGGAGCAGGCAGGCTTCGTCATCTCCCGGCCCGTCGCCTTCCGGTTCACCGACTCCGGCGGCAGGACCGTGCCGCTTTCCCAGGTGGAGCAGGTCACGCTGACCAACGGCCTCGGGCAGCGGTTCACTTTCCCACCCGGGCGGCCGCCAGCCACATTCGCGGTAAACCGGATGGTCCGCGGGCGGTCGGGCCTGCGCCCGCTGCCGATCCGTTACTCGGTCCGCACCGTCCTCATGGACGGCTCCGACGTGGTGTTCGGGGGCAGCCAGAATTTCTACGTCAGCCGGGACAAGCAGCCCTGGACCGTCCGGGTGCTGCTGTTCCCCCTTCAGGTCAGGGTCCGTGACGCCCTTTTCAAATTCCCGATCGGGGATGCGGTCCGGCTTACCCTTCCCAACGGAGTCCACCGGCTCATCCCGCTCGGTAACGGCCACGATGTGCTGGTGCCGGGGCTGGCACGGGGCAACTATGAACTCGTCCCCGAGGGCCCGGGCTTCGGGCTTTCCGCACCGGCCGCCCTGTCCGGCCCGCAGACCGCCACCTTGCTGATGCTGAGCTGGATAGACGTGCTCGTGATCGCCGTCTTTGCGGTGCTGTTCCTGATCGGCCTGCCGCTGGCAGGTGGCCGGGTCGGCCGCAAGCCCGGCCACGGCCGGCGGCTGACCTGGCAGGCCGGGCCGACGCGAAGGCCGCAACCGGTCCCTGCCCAGGTCGGCACCCTCGGCGAGGAAACAGCAGGCACCCGGCCGGGCATGCCGGACCCGGGCAGAGTCGCTGTGGGCGGCACCGGTGGTCTCAACGTCACCGACGTGATGCCGGCGCTGTGGGACGTCGAGCCGCGCACACGGGGGAAGCGCAGGCGGGGACGATGACCACGCGGCCCCCACTCCCCCCGAGATTCCTGATCAGCAAGACGGCCCTGGGCGCAGGCGCTCTGCTCGCGATCGTCTGCCTCGGCTGCGGAACTGGCCCGTTCGCCGCCACCCATGCCGCCGCCGCCGGGACCCAGGCAGCAGCCGGGACCCAGGCAGCCGGCGCGACCCAGGCAGCCGGCGCGACCCAGGTGCCCGCGCGAGGTTCCAGCACAGCGCGGCCGGTCCCGCTGCTCGCGTACTACTACATCTGGTTCGACCGTGCCTCCTGGCGTCACGCCAAGATCGACTATCCGCTGGCCGGGCAGTATTCGTCCAGCAACCTCGCGGTGATGCGGGAACAGGTCCGCCTGGCCAAGCAGGCGGGCATCACTGGATTCCTGGTGAGCTGGAAGAACACCCCGGTGCTCGACCGCCGCCTGGCCGAAATCCGGCAGGTGGCGGCCGCCGCCGGGTTCAAGCTGGCGATCATGTTCGAGGGCCGCGACTACTACGGCAAGCCACTGCCCATGCGGCAGGTGCACAGCAGTTTCGGCTACATCGCCCGCCACTACGCGTCCGACCCGGTGTTCAACATCTTCGGCAGGACCATGATGGCCTGGTCGGGCACCTGGGCGTTCACCAGGGCGCAGATGGCCTCGATCACCAGCGCCTACCGGGCGAAACTGATGATCCTGGCCACCGACCGGCAACCGTCGGCCTACCAGGCGATCGCCGGGCTGTTCGCCGGTGACGCCTACTACTGGTCCTCGGTGGATCCCCTGCACACCCCGGGTTATGTGGCCAAGCTCGATGAGTTCGCGGCGGTGGTCCACCATGCCGGTGGTCTGTGGATCGCCCCCGCCGCCCCGGGCTTTGACGCGCAGAAACTCGGGGGCAGCAGAGTCGTGCCACGCCGGGGTGGGCAGACGCTGCGGCTGGAGGTGAACGCAGCGATGGGCTCATCGCCTGACGCCATCGGCCTGATCAGCTGGAACGAGTACAGCGAGAACAGCGAGGTCGAACCCAGCCAGCTCAACGGCGGCACGGCGCTGGAGGTCATCGCTTCCATCGAGCACACGAAGCTGCCGGTGATACGGAATTTCGACTCCAGCGCCTCCTCCAGATTCGGGGCCGGGCCGACCCAGTTCCTCACCGTCGGGGCACTCCTGATCCTGCTCCTCGGCGGGTCCACCATCTTGTTCAGGCGCAGGCGCAGTGCGGATGGTTAGCCGTCACCCCGGCCGGGACCGGCGGCGGCCCCAAGCACCTGCCGGAGCCGGGTGACCGACGGTGCCCTTTCCAGCAATCCGGGGGCGTTGTCATAGAGCCGGCAGGACAGGCTGGGCGGCTGGCCGGGCGCCGCGAACGGGTCCACCCCGTCGACCAGCATTGTCGGAGAGCCGTGCAGACCGGCCCTGGCCGCCTCGCTGGCGTCGGCGATCACGTTCCAGGTGATCTCCACGTCCGTGCGGCCGGCCAGGGCCACCGCCAGCCGCTGCTCCAGCAGCGGCGCGCCAGGGCAGCCGTCCACCATCAGGACCGTCAGTTTCATCAGCCCCCCTCGCGATGAGGCTCTCTCTGCCAAGATTAGCGCAGCGACCAGGGGTCGCCGAGGTCGCCGAAGGCCTTGAGCAGGTCGTGGACCGCTCGTGTCTGGGGCACGCCGACCCCTGCCCTGTCGCCGATCTCGATCACCGCGCCCGTCAGGCAGTCGAGTTCCAGTGGCTTGCCCGCCAGCCTGTCCTGAAGCATCGACGTGCGGTGGTCACCGACTTCGATCGCCGCCTCCAGCCGCCGGTCGATCGAGATCGGCAGCTTGATCCCCAGCGCCTGCGCCACCGCCGCGCTTTCGGTCATCATGGCCCGCACCAGCCGCAGCGCCGCCGGTGAGCGCCCGAGCTCGCCGAGGGTCGCGCCGAGCAGTGCCGTCACCGGGTTCAGCGACACGTTGCCGATCATCTTGAGCCAGATCTGGGTCCTCAGCTGGGCCGCCACCGGGGCCTTGAGGCCGGCGGCGCGCAGCGCCCGGGAGATCTCGCCGCACCGCTCGCTCACGCTCTCGTCCGGCTCCCCGATCGAGAACCGCTTTCCTTCGACGTGGCGGATCACCCCCGGCCCGGTGATCTCAGCCGCGCAGTACACGACGCAGCCGACCACGCTGGCGGGGTCGATGGCCTTGGAAACAACACCACCTGGGTCGACGCTCTCGATCACCACGTCCTGATAAGGCCCGGGGCGTCCCTGGAAGTACCACCACGGGATTCCGTTCTGGGCGGCAATGACTGCCGTTCCGGGCCGCAGGGCGCGGTGCAGCGCCGCGGCAACCTCGGGGAGGCTGTAGGCCTTCAGCCCCAGGAACACCACATCCGCGTCCGCGACCGCCCCGATGTCACCGGTGGCGCGCGGATGGGCTGTGAAGTCGCCGTCCGCGGTCAGCACCCGGACCCCCCGCTCCGCCATGGCGGCCAGGTGTGCGCCACGGGCAACCAGGGTGACCTCGCTGCCCGCCTGGGCCAGGCAGGCGCCGACGTAACCCCCGATTGCCCCGGCCCCGACGACGGCGAACCTCATCAGCCCTGCCCCATCAGCTGGGCACCGATGCGGTTGCGCTGCACCTTGCCGGTGGGGGTCCGCGGGATCTCGGCCACGACATGGATGACCTTCGGCACCTTGAAGTCAGCCAGCGACCCCCGGCAGCGCTCCCGCAGCTGCGCGGAGTCCGTCTCCCCTTTGAGGACCACGGCAGCCCCGACCACCTGCCCGTATTTCTCGTCGTCGATCCCGAAGCACACTGCGTCGGCGACCGCTGGGTGTGCCTTCAGAACATCCTCGACCTCGCCCGGGGAGATGTTCTCACCCCCGCGGATGATCAGTTCCTTGATCCGGCCTTCCAGCCGGAGGTACCCGTCGCAGAACTTGCCGCTGTCCCCGGTCCGGAACCAGCCGTCGAAGAACGACTCCGCGTTCGCCTGCGGGTCGTTCAGGTACCCGGGGGTCAGGCCGGGGCCCCGGACCGCCACCTCACCTGCCTGCCCCGGCGGGACGTCGCGGCCCGTCTTGTCCACGATCCGCACCTGTGCGCCGGCCGGGATGCCCACCGAGCCCGGCTGGTGCCGCTGGGGCGGCAGCGGATTGGAGGTCATCTGGTGACTCGCCTCGGTCATGCCATAGGCCTCAAGAACCGGCGCCTCGTAGATCTTCTCCAGCCGCTCCATGAGGCTGGGCGATAGCGCCGAACTGCACGAACGGACGAAACGGATGCTCGGGGCAGCTGCCGTGCCATGCTCGACCAGCTCCCGGTGGATGGTGGGACTGGCGGACACCCAGGTGACACCGTACGCCCCGACCTGCTGCCAGTAACGCCGCGGGGTCAGGCGCCGCGGCGTGACCACCGACCCGCCGGCCGCGAGCTGGGCCAGAGTCGACGCGATCAGGCCATGGACGTGGAACAGCGGCATCGCGCAATAGGAGACGTCTGCCTCACCCAGCCGGTAGTGCGCGCCGATCGCCCGGACTGACGCCATCAGGTTCCGCTGCAGCAACGGGACCTGTTTCGGGCGCTTGGTGGTGCCGCTCGTATGCAGCAGCAAAGCCACGTCCTCCGGTGTGCCGGCCGCGAACGCCCGCTCCGCGCTCGCCTCCACCCCCGATACCGACAGAACGGGCGGGCCCTGCCGCTGGATCGTCATGTCCGCGACCGGCAGCCCACCGGCTGCGGCGCGGACGTCCGCTCCCCTGCCCAGTTGCACCAGGAGGAGGCTGGGATCAAGGTCAGAAAGGTAGAACCGGTACTCCGCCTCGGTATAACCGGGGTTCATGGGCGCCGCGATGGCCCCGAGCGCCGCGACGGCGAGCAGCAACTCGACGATCTCAGGGCCGTTGGGCAGCACCATCGCCACCCGCTGGCCGCGCTGCACCCCGAGCCCGGCCAGCACCCCCGCCAGCCGGTGGATGGCGCTGGCCAGTTCACCGTGGGATACCACGGTGCCGTCGTCGGGGCAGATCAGAGCCGGGCCCGGATTCCCCTCCTGCATGATCGCCAGCAAAGACTCAGCCGCTGACACCGTTACTCGCCTCACATTGCCTCCCCAACACCAGATCCCCAGCCGGACCCGAGGATACGCACTACGGGAATTAACCGACAGTTCGGACTTAACAGGACTGAAGTCTCCAGTGACCCTGGGGTGTCTCCTGGACCCGGGTGGGTGTCGTCATCGATCGGCGATCACTCGGCAAGCTGCCCGGCGACCAGGTCGTGGCGCTGGCGTGCAGCCGGCCGTGTGTGGTGGCACGGCCAGCAAGAGCCCGCCGTCCCGCCGGGTCCTGCGCCCGCGTCAGCGGGCGGGTCCCGGCGGGACCGGTCTCTGACAGATAGGTTTCCCGAACCGGTGCGCCCGAATCAGCCCGGATCGCCACGAAACAGTGACAAGCCTGACGCACTGTGGAGAATATGTGCACAAATTGCTGTTCCAGCAATTTGGAATAAGCTTCGGCTGGCGGCACTGAGCCCAGTGCCAGCCGCCGACGAGGTGGGCGTGGCCGAGGATACCCAGGTGGCCACGACGCCGCGGGTCGTTGTGGGCAGCGGCGTCCGCCCGCTCCAAGCTCACGCTGCCCGGCACGTTGCTGGCCCGGCTGCCCGGCGCGGTGGTCATCGATGGCCTGGCCCGCCGACCGGACGGGGGACGTTACAAGCAAGAGCAGGAGTCACCATGACGGCAATGGCAGGTGTGGACGCGTCAGTCCCGCCCAGCGGGACCGGCTGCGCCGAATGCGAGGCCAGCGGAGGCTGGTGGCTGCATCTGCGCCGGTGCGCCCAGTGCGGGCACATCGGCTGCTGCGACAGTTCCCCGTCGCAGCACGCGAGCGCACATGCGGCGGCGACCGGTCACCCCGTCATCCGCAGCTTCGAGCCGGGCGAGAACTGGTTCTGGGATTACCCCTCCGGTGAGTTCGGCGAGGACGGCCCCGCTCTGGCGCCGCCCGAGCACCACCCGGCCGATCAGCCGGTGCCAGGCCCGGCCGGCCGCGTCCCCGCCGACTGGCGCGCCCACCTGCACTGAGATCGCGGGCATGACCGCGGTCGCCGCATACCCGTTTGCCGGCCGGCCAGCGACCGCGCATCCGGCTGCGGTTACCCCTCTCGCATCACCTGATGTATGCAGGCCAATACGAAAAGGCCAGGCCCGCAGTTCGACAGGCGGGTTCGGCACAGCGGACAGCGTGATTCGTTTGCCGCAGACTGGAAGACTGCTCGACAGCCAGCCCGCTGGGCCGGCCGAGCTGGCCCGGTTCCACGACCTGATGCGCGCGCTTGGCGCCAGCGAACGGCGGGATCACAGACATCACAGCGCGGCTCACTGGCGGGCCTGCCCGGCCGCCGGCCGTGGCCCGTGCGCTCGCTCACGCTGCTTGAGGGAGCATTCTCGCATTGCGCGTTCGCTGCCGCGCTGCCGCAGGACCCCGGCCGGCCCGGCGCGCTGAACTGCATGCTGGAACGGGCAGCCGGACCGCTTCTGGCCTGCTATTCGTCGCACGACACGGCAGTCGGGATCTTCTACCCGGTCGCATCCATGACCGCGAACGATGACGCCTCCGGGTTCACCAGCGACCTGGCGTTCCGCTGGGGCGGCATGGGCCACGACGGAGCGCAGGCCGTGGGTGCCACGACGCTGGCGCTGCAGGCTACACACACCCCCTGCACCTTCGCCGGCAGCCAGTTCACAAACATCGACGCCAGTGCCGTGGTCTGCAACGGTGGCCCGCCGCCGGGCGCCCACAGCGACATCGTCCACCCCGAGCTGGGCTGGGCCATGCCGACCGCCGCTGGGCTGGTCTGAACCGCCAGGTCCTCAGTTACGACGGGCGCTGACGCACGGCACCGTCACCGATGGCGGCAGGACCATGTCGCGCTAAGGGTTTCTGTGGTGAGATACGCCACAGAATCCGTCAGACTGGGAGGCAGGTTCCGCCGGTGACCGGGTCTGTCCGGTCATGCCCTGTTGACCTGGCGGTGGAGGGAGCGGCGTAATGGCGCGGCTGTACCGCGGGCAGGCGCGAGGGAATCGGGGACGGCCGTGACGGCTGTCAGTGACCCGCCGCGCCCCGCACTGAGCAGCTATGCCCGGGCCTCGACAACGCCCGCGAAGCTGCGGTTGCTCCTGGCCAGCCTGGTCGCGCTCTGCCTGATCTGGGGTGGGGTGGCGGCCTGGGTGGTGAGCCAGCGCGCCTCAGGTGCCGCCGATGTGGTCAGCACCAGCGAACCGCTGAGCCTGGACGGCCAGCAGATCTACCGGTCGCTGTCGGACGCGGACGCGACAGCGGCCACCGCTTTCCTGTCCGGCGGCCTGGAGCCCATCGCCGCCCGGCGCCGCTACCTGGCTGACATCGCCCAGGCGGCATCCCATCTGGAGTCCGCGACAGCGGCTGCTGGCCATTCACCCATCGCCCGGGACCTGTCGACCCTGTCGAAGGGCATCCCCGTTTACACCGGCGAGGTGGAGACCGCCCGGGCCAACAACCGGCTCGGCCTTCCGCTCGGGGCGGCCTACCTGCGGGAGGCATCCGGCCTGATGCGCGGCACGCTGCTGCCGGCCGCGCGGAACGTGTCGGTACTGGCGAACGCGCAGCTCTCTGCTGCCAGCGGGCGGGCGACCGGGCTGCCGCTGGCGGTGGTCCTGCTCGTGGTCGCGGCGATCACCGGTTACGTGCTCTACCGCGCGCAGCGCTGGCTGCTGCGGCACACCCACCGGGTATTCAACTCCGGCCTGGTGCTGGCATCCGTGGCCGCGATGGTGTCGCTGCTCTGGCTGGCCGTCGCGCTGACGGTGGCCCGCGCCGACCTGCTGCAGGCACGCGATCACGGCTCGGCCCCGGTAGCGGCCCTCGCCCAGGCCGACATCGCGGCGCTGCAGGCCCGCGCCGATGAGAGCCTGACCCTGATCGACGCCGGTGGCGACGACAGCTTCCAGGCGGACTTCCTCACCGTCCAGCGCCGGCTGGGCCCGGGACCCGGCACCTTGCTGACGGCGGCGGTCACCGCCGCCCGCGGAAGCCCGGGGGCCGGCGCGGCGGCGTCGGCCGCGGGGGCGGCGACCGCCTGGTACGCCGCGCACCGGACGGTGCGGTCGCTGGATAACAACGGCAAGCACGTCCAGGCGGTGCAGCTGGTAACCACATCGGGCGCTGGCCACTCCGGCACCCTGTTCGGCCACCTTGACGGTTCCCTGACCGCGGCGATCGCCGCGGATCAGGCAGTCTTCCAGGCCAATGCGGTGGCGGGCCGGGGCGCGTTCACCGGCTTGGAGGTGGGAGTCATCGTGCTGGCGCTGGTCATGGCGGCTGGCTGTGCCCGCGGGCTCAGCAGGCGGCTGGCGGAGTACCGGTGAGGCGGCCCGCCTGGCTGCGGCTGCCCCCGCTGCTGCTGGTGGCGGCGGCACTGGCGGCGTGGTCGGCACCCGGGTCAGCAGCGGTGACGGCTCCCCTGGCGCAGCGCCTGGCCGGGCCGGCGGCCGCGCCCGCCACCACGTCCTGCGATCCCACGGCCAGCCTGCGGCCGGCCGGCCCGCCGCAGGTAACCCCGGGTTCTTTCATGGCCAAGATCCGTGCCCGCGGCTATCTCATCGCGGGCGTGGACCAGAACACCTACCATTTCGGCTACCTCAATCCCCTGGACGGGAAGATCGAGGGATTCGACATCGACATGCTGCACGCGGTCGCGGCGGCCATTTTCGGCGATCCCAGCAAGGTCGTGTACAAGGCCATCTCGGACGCCCAGCGGATCCCCGCGATCCAGTCCGGTGCCGTCGACATCGTGGCGCACACAATGACGATCAACTGCGCGCGCATGCAGCAGGTCGACTTCTCCACCGTCTACTACGACGCGGGACAGCGGGTCCTGGTGCAGGCCGGCTCCCCGGTGCGGAGCATCAACGATCTCGGCGGCAAGAAGGTATGCGCGACCACGGGCTCCACCTCCATCGCCAACATCAAGGCCGCACCCGCACACCCGATCCCAGTCGCGGTGCGGTACTGGACCGACTGCCTGGTGCTGCTGCAGCAGGGCCAGGTTGCCGCCATCTCCACCGACGACTCGATCCTGGCGGGCCTGGCCGCCCAGGATCCCTGGACCCGGATGGTCGGCCCCCGCTTCACCAGCGAGCCGTACGGCCTGGCCATCTCCAAGCAGCACCCGGACTTCGTCCGGTTCGTCAACGCGGTGCTGGCGCGGCTGCGCAGTGACGGCCAGTGGGCCGCCAGCTATGCGCACTGGGTCGGCACGCCCGTGCCGGCCCCGCCGCCAGCCAGGTACCGGGGCTGACCCATGACCTTCGCGATGACCCGTGAGCAGGCGGCCTCGGCCGTAGCCGCCGCCAGCGCCGAGCGTGACGGCATCCAGGCGAACCTGCTCGACCTCGACGGCAGTTTCGGCAAGCGGATGCTCGAAGGGGCGAAGCTGGCCGGAATGTCGAAGCAGCGCTGGGAGTCGGCCGCCGCCGACCTGGCCACCCTGTGGGACATCTTCACCGCCTACGCGGCAGTCGTGGACAAGGCCGCCGAACTGCTGGCCAGCTCCCGCCGCCTCGGCAACCCGGAACTGGCGCAGATAACCTCCATGCTGAACGGACCGTCGGTGGAACTCACCCGCGCACCAGCGCCACTGGCCCGGCGCGACCTCACCGACCGGGGCCGCGCCGTGCTCACCCTCGCCGCCGCGGTGGCGGAGATGAAACGCGCCTTCGCCAGCGTGACCGAGGTGGTGACAGCAGCCGAGAACGTCTGGAACGAAACGGCTGACGGGCTGAGCGAGATCGGCACCGCGATCGACGCCGCGAACAAGCAGGCGGCCGGGCTCGGCGACGACGGGCTGGCCGGCCCGCTCACGGCAGCCGGGGCCGAGCTCGGCCAGCTGCGCGACGTGCTCAACTGCGATCCGCTGGCACTGTGGCAGGGCGGCCGGGTCGATACCGCCCGGCTGGACCGGCTGCGCACGCGGGCCAACGCGGCGGTAGCGCGGGTCAGTGACATCGCCGGCCGGCGCGCGGACGCGCAGCGGCGGTTCTCCGCGGCCGCGGCGGCCGCCACGGCCGCGGCCACGGCCTGGCAGGACGCAGTGGCGGCCCGGGACCGGGCCGCGGCGAAGATCGCCGCCGCTGACCTGCCGCCCGCGCCTATGCGGTCCACCAGCCTGGATGCGCGGCTGGCCGCGCTGGAGACGCTCAAGGCCGCCGGACGGTGGGACCGGCTGGCGGCCGAACTGGACGCGATCGAGAAAGAGGCAGCGGCCGAACTGGAGCACAGCCGGGAGGCTGAGCGGGCGGCCACCGGGGCGCTGGGCAGGCGCGACGAGCTACGCGGCCTGCTGGAGGCCTACCAGGCCAAGGCGGCCCGGCTGGGGGCCGCCGAGGACATGGGACTCACCGCGCGTTACCAGCAGGCCCGGGACCTGCTCTGGACCGCCCCGTGCGACCTGACGGCCGCGTCGGCTGCGGTGACGGACTACCAGCAGGCGATCCTGGCGCTCGGCGGGCGGAGGCAGGCGCAATGACGGCAACCGCGACCACCTGCACGCAGCCGGGCTGCGGCGGCACCATCGACGGCGGGTACTGCACGATATGCGGGATGGCCGCCGCACCGGCCCCGGTCCCGCCCGCAGCGGCCAGCCGGGAACGGGGCTCGCTGGCGACCTCGGTGGGAACCGCGGGAACAGCCGGCACCCGTGGTACCCGCGGCACCCGTGCCAGCACCAGCAGAGCGTCCCGGGGGAACCTCGGGGCGGGCCTGGTGGAGATCCCGCCGATCCCGGCCCACGACCCCGCCAGCGCGGTGCTCGCGGACCCGCAGGTACCGGAGAGCAAGCGGTTCTGCCCCAAGTGCGAGCGCCCGGTCGGCCGGGCCAGCGAGGGACGGCCCGGGCGGACCGAGGGCTTCTGCCGCAACTGCGGCACCCCGTTCTCCTTCTCCCCGAAGCTGCAGCCCGGGGATCTGGTCGGCGGCCAGTACGAGGTGCTTGGCTGCCTGGCACACGGCGGGCTCGGCTGGATCTACCTGGCCAGGGACCGCAACGTCAGTGACAGCTGGCGGGTGCTCAAAGGCCTGCTCAACACCGGGGATGCCGACGCCATGGCAGCCGCGGTGGCGGAGCGGCGGTTCCTGGCCGAAGTGGACCACCCCAACATCGTCCGGATCTACAACTTCGTCCAGCACACCGATCCGGGCACCGGGGAGAACGCCGGGTACATCGTGATGGAGTACGTGGGCGGCCGCTCGCTCCGGCAGATCCTGCTCGACGAGCGGAAGGCCGGCCGGTCGGTGCCGCTCGAGCACGCCCTCGCCTACTCGATCGAGGTGCTGCACGCATTCGGCTACCTGCACAACCGCGGGCTCGTGTACTGCGACTTCAAGCCGGACAACGTGATCCAGGCAGAAGAGATGATCAAGCTCATCGACATGGGCGGCGTGCGGCGGATCGACGACGAGGACAGCCCCATCTACGGGACTGTCGGCTACCAGGCACCGGAGATCGGGACCACGGGGCCCTCCCCCGCCTCCGACCTGTACACGGTCGGCCGCGCCCTGGCGGTGCTCACCTTCGAGTTCACCGGCTACACAAGCACCTTCCAGCACTCACTGCCCGACCCGGCCACGGTTCCGCTGCTCGCGCAGCAGGAGTCGTTCTACCGGCTGCTGCGCCGCGCCACCGGCCCAGACCCGGCCAGCCGCTTCGCCTCGGCAGGTGACATGGCTGAACAGCTCACCGGTGTCCTGCGCGAGGCCCTCGCGACCGGCGACGGCAGCCCCCGGCCGACGTTCTCCGCGCTGTTCAGCCCCGAATTGCAGGCGGCAGGCACGGAGGCCGGCGCGCTGGACGGGATGGGCTGGGCCTCGGCGGCGCAGGCGCCGCCGCCGGCCGGGCAGGTCGCGGCCGGGCTGCCGGTGCCCCAGGTCGACATCGCCGACCCGGCCGCCGGTTACCTGGCGACGCTGGGCACACTCGACCCCACGGCGCTGACCGCCGCCCTGTCAGCCGCCGTCGGCGGGGCGCCGGGGACGCCACCGGCGGTGGCCGAGTCGCCGGAGACGCACCTGGCCCTCGCCCGTGCCCTGATTGTCACCGGCGCGCTCGACCAGGCCGCGGCCACCCTGGCGGAGCTGGCCACGCAGATCGGCACCGACTGGCGCGTCACCTGGCACCAGGGGCTGCGTGAGCTGGCCGCAGGCCAGCCCGGGGCGGCCCGGGCCGCGTTCGACGCGGTCTACGACACGCTGCCGGGGGAACTCGCGCCACAACTGGCGCTCGGGTTCGCCGCCGAGGCCGGCGGGGACCAGGCGACAGCCGCCCGTTACTTCGGGCGCGTGTGGACGGTGGACCGTTCCTACGTCAGCGCCGCGTTCGGGCTGGCCAGGGCACGGCTGGCGGCTGATGACCGGCCCGGCGCGATCGAGGCTCTCGGCGCGGTGCCACAGACGTCCAGCCATTACGTGGCGGCGCAGGTCGCGGCGGTGCGGATTCACCTCACCCACACGGGCCAGTCTCTGGTCAGTGCTGGTGACCTGCGCGAAGCAGCCGGCCGGCTGGACCGTCTCACGCTGGACGCTGCCCGGCGGCAGCACCTCACCGCGGAGATCCTGGTGGCCGCGGTCGGCACCGTGGCAGCGGGGCAGGCAGTGGGTGATGGCCCGCTGCTCGGCTGCGAGCCCTCCGAGCCCGCGCTGCGCTCGGGGCTGGAGCAAAGCTACCGGGCGCTGGCCAGGCTGGCGCCGGACCAGGCACAGCGCATCGAACTTGTCGACAAGGCCAACGAGGTCCGTCCAAGGACCTGGCTGTGACGGCGGGCAGCGCCGCACCGCAGTCGGTGGTGTGTTTCGCCTGCGGCGAGCCGACCGGGGTGGCGGACAGTTTCTGTGAGGCCTGCGGAACCGAACTGACTCCGCTCACGGTCAGCGATGGCAAAAGCAGCGGGCCCGCGGCCTGCGAATCCTGCCCCTCATCGAGCATCAGCGCGGACGGCTACTGCGAGTCCTGTGGCGGCAAGGTGCGGTCGGGCCGTGATCACGAAGAGGCAGACCTGCGGCTGGTGGCTGGCGTGACCGACCGCGGCCTGCGTCATCACCGCAACGAGGACGCCATGGCGCTCGCCACCGCGCAGACGGAGTCCGGCCCGGCCGTGGTGGCGGTGGTGTGCGACGGGGTCTCTTCCTCCACCCATCCCGATGAGGCCTCGCTTGCGGCGGTGCGGGCGGCGGCACGCGTTCTGCTGACGGCGGTGCGTACGGGTGAGGACCCGCTGACGGCGTCGCCCGAGGCGGTCCGGGCCGCGGCGGAGGCGGTGGCCGGAGTGCCCGCCGGGCCGGCCGGCGATCCGCCGGCGGCCACCTTCGTGTCCGCGGTACTGACCGGCGAGGCCGCCACCATCTGCTGGCTGGGTGACAGCCGCGCCTACTGGCTGGCCGCCGGTCCTGGCCCGGCCGCCCAGCAGCTCACCCGGGACGACTCCGTCGCCGGGGAGATGGTCGCGGCCGGGCTGCTTTCGGAGGCCGGCGCGCTGGCCTCAGCCCAGGCCCATGTGGTGACCCAGTGGATCGGCGCGGACAACAGCGATCCGGAGCCACACGTCGTGCGGTTCGGGCCGCCAGGTCCGGGCGCCCTCCTGCTCTGCTCGGATGGGCTGTGGAATTACCAGCCCGAGGCGGCGAAGCTGGCGGACATGGCGCTGCCCGGCGCATTGACCGACCCGCTGGGCGCCGCCCGGGCAATGGTGGGCTTCGCGGTCGACGCCGGCGGCGTGGACAACGTGACCGTGGTTCTGGCGCCATTTCCTCCTGCCCAGACCGCTCCTGCCGGACCGCCGCCCGGGCCCGCAGGCCGCACCTGATCCGATGCCGAGGAGAACTCATCGATGAGCCAGCCCGACTTCACGGTGGACATCTACCAGAACGAATACCTGCCGGAAGGCGGCCAGGATGTCAATGCCGTCGTCACGGTGACCACGGCGGGCACGGTGTCGCAGGCCCCCACCGCGGGAACGGACAGTGCCGAGATCATCATCATCGACTGCTCCGGGTCGATGGGCGCCCCCCGGACCAAGATCGCCGAGGCCCGCGCGGCTACCGCGGCGGCCGTGGACGTGATCCGCGACGGCGTCGCCTTCGCCGTGATCGCGGGCACCCACCTCGCCACTCCCATCTACCCGCCCGATGGCAGCCTGGCAGTCGCTGGGCCGCAAACCAGGGAGCAGGCGAAACGAGCCGTTGCTGGCCTGCAGCCCAGCGGCGGCACCGCGATCGGCCAGTGGCTGCGCCTGGCGTACCAGATGTTCTCCTCGCACCCGGCTCAGCTGCGCCATGCCATCCTGCTGACCGACGGCAAGGATGAGCACGAGACCGCCGAGGATCTGGATTCCGCGCTCCGCCTGTGCGAGGGGGCCTTCAGCTGCGACTGCCGCGGCGTCGGCACCGACTGGGTGGTGTCAGAACTCCGCCGGGTCTCCACCGCGCTGCTCGGCAGTGTCGACATCGTGCCCGACCCGGCCGGGCTCGCAGCCGATTTCTCGGCCATGATGACCGCCGCGATGGGCAAGCAGGTCGCCGACGTGGCGTTGCGGGTCTGGACGCCGCAGCATGCGTCCATCCAGTTCGTCAAGCAGGTGGCACCGGCGGTCGAGGATCTGACCGGCCGCCGCACCCAGTCGGGCCCGCAGGCGGCCGACTACCCGACCGGCGCCTGGGGAACCGGGGAGAGCCGTGACTACCATCTGTGCGTGCGGGTCACCCCGGGCGCGGTGGGGCAGGAGATGCTGGCGGCCCGGGTGAGCCTGGTCACCGCCGCCCCGTCCGGGCCGGAGGTACTGGCCCAGGGGCTGGTGCGCGCGATCTGGACCGATGATGAGGCACTGTCCACCCGGATCAACAAGCACGTCGCGCACTACACCGGCCAGGCCGAGCTGGCGCAGGTCATTCAGGAGGGGCTGGAGGCCCGCAAGCAGGGCGATGAGGAGACCGCGACGGCCAAGCTGGGCCGGGCGGTTGCCCTGGCCCAGCAGTCCGGCAACGAGGACACGGCCAAGCTGCTGGCCAAGGTGGTCGATGTCGTGGACGCGGCGACCGGGACGGTCCAGCTGAAGAAGAAGGTGGAGGAGGCCGACGAGATGGCGCTCGACACCAGGTCGACCAAGACGGTCAGAACCAGGAAGTAGCTGGTGCGCCAGCAGCGGATACTGTCAGCAGGCACAGAGGAGGCGGGGACACAGATGCCGACCTGCCCAGCCGGTCATGATTCGGCGAGCAGCGATTTCTGCGATGTCTGCGGAATGCGGATCGGCGGGTCCGCCAGTTCCCCGGCGGCGGCCCCGGCCGCCCCGGCAGCGGGGGCGGCGCCGGGGAAGCCGCAGCCTGTGGCGCCGCCGGCGGGGGCGTCTGCGGCGGGGGAGCCGGCCGTGCCCTGCCCGCGCTGCGGGGCTGCCAGTTCCGGCCGCTTCTGTGAGTCCTGTGGATTCGACTTCGAGACAGGCAAGGCACCGGAATCCCCGCTCCCGGTGGCGGCGGCAGTGGGCGACAGTGCCGTACCGCCCGGCACACCCCCGGCCGCGGCCGGCGGTCCCGCACCAGAACCCGGCCCGGGATCAGCGCCCGGTCCGTCACAGGTCCCCGCGGCCGGCCCGGCACCAGGTGGCCCGGCACCAGGTGGCCCGGCACCAGGTGGCCCGGCACCAGGTGGCCCGGCGGGGTGGACGGCGGTCGTGGCCAGCGATCACGCATACTACGACTCCGTGATCGCTGCCGGGGGCCCCGATGCGGCGTCCATCCAGTTTCCGGTGTACTGCCCGGAGCGACGGTTCCAGCTCACTGGGCAGGAGATGCGCATCGGGCGGCACAGCGCGTCGCGTGGCCTGGAGCCCGAGATCGACCTGACCGGCCCGCCCACTGATCCTGGTATCTCCCGGCTGCACGCGGTCCTGATCGCTCAGCCGGACGGAAGCTGGGCGATCCTCGATCCTGGCTCAGAGAACGGCACGTCGGTCAACGGCAGCGAGGTGACCACGGGGGTTCCGGTGCCATTGCATGACGGGGACCAGATTCACCTCGGGGCGTGGACGGTGATCACCGTCCACGCCGGCTAGCAGGCCCGCTTCCGGTCCCTGCCAGCCGGCGCCGAACGAGAGCCCGCCCGCGGATCACACCGAATCGGTGGGACCGCTCCCGGGAGGACCGCCCCCGTACGGGCAGGTAAAGAGTGTTGAGGGACCAGCATGCTGTCAGATGCCACATCTTGCAAGAACGACACCCAGGCCATCTCTAACCTCAGCTTCCACGCGGAGGCCCGGGCGCGAGGCCGACGTAGGCCAGGACAAGGGCCGCAGGCCCACGCCGGGCGATAGCGCACCGCAGGATGGTCAGCCGGGTCCGGTGGCCAGTTACGGACCAGAGCCGGGGACCGCTCAGTGCATCGGCGTCAGCACCTTGCTGATCACATAGACGGTGGCATTGGCGGTCTGGATGTTGCCGCAGATCACGTCGGCGTTGTTCACCTCATACACCGAGCCCATCTTCGACCCTTTCAGCGAGCCGCCCTCCAGTGTCTTCAATGTCATCCCGCTGGCCAGTTCCGCTGGGGTGACCCGGCCGCTGACCACGTGATACCTGAGAATCTTGGCAAGCTCGGGCGTGCTGTGCATCATGCTCATCTCGGACGCGGGCAGCTTGCTGAACGCACTGTCAGCCGGGGCGAAAACGGTGACAGCATGCATGGAGTTGAGCTCGCCGGTCAGGCCTGCCGTCTTGACGTCAGCGGCGAACGTGGTCAGCAACGGGTTGTGGCTGGCCGCGGTGACCACCGGGTCCATGCTCATTCCGTGGAAACTGCCCATGCCCGTGGCGGGCACCATCCCGCAGCCCGGCCCAACCGCCGCCGAGTGGGTCATCGCGCCTGCGTGCGAGGCCATGGGATGGTGAGTGGCAGCGTTCCCCGACGCCGCGGGCTGTGCGGATGAAGCGCCGGAACTGCCGCACCCGGCGGCGGCCAGCATCAGGACAGCGATCATGCCTGCGGTGAAGGCGCCTGCCCGGTACGGCCTGGTGTGAGCATCGGTGGGCATCTGTTCTCCTCTCCGGTGGGATCGGCAGCCGCTGATGGCTGCCGGAGGCCGGCTCCTGGCTGCCCGCGCCATGAGGTGACGCGCGCCCGGGTGAGCCTTCCTATCCCGCATTCGGCGCCAGTGGACGTCTTCATTGCCCGGACAGGTCACGTCGTGGGGCCTGCGGGCACCCGTCCTCAGGTGTCCCGGATGGTTCTGGCCTGCGGGCGGCCAAGACATGATCCGGGCCGGCGACGAATGACGAACATGGGGACAGGACCCGGCCGCTCGCTGCGGTCGCACGGCGCCGGCAGCGGGGACGTGCCCGGAGCCGACCTGGCAGGTCTGCTGGCACAGGTGGCCAGGGGAGACCGGGCTGCATTTGAGGTGGTCTACGATCTCGTCGCCGCGCCCGTGTATGGCACTGTCCGCAGCGTGGTACGCGATCCGTCACTGTCCGAGGAGGTCACCCAGGAGGTCCTCCTTGAGGTCTGGCGCGCCGCGCCGCGGTTCGATGCCTGCAAAGGCAGCCCCATGGCGTGGGTGACCACCATCGCGCACCGCCGCGCTGTCGACCGGGTCAGGTCGGAGCAGAGATCAGCAGAACGCCAGCGGCGGGCCGCAGCGCCGCTCATCGCCTACGACGACGTCACCGAAACCGTCGAGGGCAATCTCGACCGCGAGCGGGTCCGGCGCTGCCTGGGATCGCTCACCGAACTGCAGCGCGAGGCCATCACCCTGGCCTACTACGGCGGCTATACCTACCGGGAGGTCGCAGGACTGCTCGGAGTGGCGGCCGGGACGGTGAGCACCCGGATGCGCGATGGGCTGATCCGGCTCCGGGACTGCCTCGGGGTGGAGCGATGAGGCCCAGCCGGCCGCAGCCGCACACCATCGCGGGCGCTTACGCGATGGATGCCCTGGACGAGCGGGACCGGGCCCGGTTTGAGCGGCATTTGGCCCGGTGCCAGGAGTGCGGCCAGGAAATCATCGGGCTGCGCGAGGCCACCGCACGCCTGGCCGCCGCGGCGGCCAGGCGGCCGGCGGCCGCGGTGAAGGAGCGGCTGCTGGCGGAAACGGCTTGCACCCGGCAATTGCCGCCGGTCACCACCACGGCAGATGGGCACCCCGCGCGGCATGGCGTGACCGGGCCGGCCGGCTCCCGTGGCCGGCCGGACCGCCGCTGGCTGCGGGAGCCCCGGCTGGTCCCCGCACTGGCGCTGGCTGGCATCTTCTTCATCGCGATCGCAGCCGTCTGGCTGACGGGAAACGCGCGCGAGTCCCCACTGGCCCGGGAAGCGCCGCACAGCCAGGCGATCGCCGCCGTCCTGACCGCGCCCGATGCAACCGTGATCAGCGCACTGGTGAGGACCGGCGGCACCGCCACCGTCGTGATGTCCCCCCGGGAGCGCATGCTCGTCTTCGCCGCGGACGGGCTGCGAGCGCTGCCGGCATCCCGCTGCTACGAACTGTGGCTGCTCAGCCGGGGCAGCGACCGGCCTGCGGGGCTGCTTCCCATGCCCAGGCATGGCATGACCGGTCCGGTTACCGCGCCTGGAGTGGAACCCGGGGACCGGCTCGGCCTCACCGTCGAGCCGGTCACCGGGTCCCGGCACCCGACTTCGGTAATGATCATGATAATCACGCTCTAGCCGCGGGCAGGAAAGGAAGCCCGTCATGGCACTGCACCATGACGGGTTCCGGTCCCGGCTGTGTCCGGAAATGCCGGAATGGCTGCCGGTGCACCGGCAGCGCGGCCTGGGTGTCATGCACTACGCTCGCCCAGTCAGTCCAGATTCGGCCCGCCCCGAGGACCGTGCAATGACACCACGCCTGGCCAGGTTTGCCGCGGCGGCCAGCCTCGCCGCCTCCTGTGCACTCGCCACCGTCCCGGCGCAGGCCGCCGCCACCGCGCCCGCCTCCGCCACCGCGCCCATGAAGGCTCCGCCGACCGTAGGGAACTTCTACGTGTCGGCCCCGCACACCCCGCGTACGGCAAAGATCGGCGCCAGGCCGCTCAGCTTCACCATTCACCTCCGGCAGGACTCCCGCTACCACGTGGCGATCAGCGTCTACCTGGGGTGGTGGGCGTGGACGACGCCAGGGCTCCAGCAAACCCGGGGAGTCACGGTCCGCTGGCTCAACCCGGAGAACGGCCAGTGGGAGAAGCCCTGCAGCGTCGACCACAGCGGAGACTTCTATCTCGGCCCGACGGATCTCGGCCTGGTCCTGGCGAAGAACCAGGTCGTGCAGATCCCGGTGCGGATGTGGTTCGGCCCGCACGCCAAGCAGGGTACCTACCACCTCACTCCCGGCGTCGCCTGGTGGGAGGTCTTCAACTCCTCCGGGCAGAGCTTCCCCGCAGTGCTTGGCGAGGTGCCGGCGGACGGGAACACCTACCTCGTCCACGTCAGGCGCTAGCGGTCGTTCTGCGTCCAGCCCGCCCGCGGCGGTGTTTCCACCCGGGAGACCACCATGACCGACCCCAGCTACGACGCCAGCGTGGTGCAGGCCCTGCTTGACGATCACGCGATCAGCGTGACCGGCGAAGGACTGACGCTTCACCTGGTCCGTGGCCACCGGCAAGCCCCGGCGAACCACTGACCGGCTGACGCGAGGAAGTTCCCGGCCGCCGCCGTTCAACGCATGGCCTGCCACCACGCGAGCAGGGTCGCGGCGAATCCCTTCCGCCGGGGGCGTTCACTGGCGATGGCCGGAGCGATGGGCTCAAGAACGGCTTCTTGCCGCTTGAGGAGCGCCGAAGGGTCGGCGCCTGCCCGGTCGAGCAGGGCGAACTTGACCAGCAACAGGGAGCGCACTTCGCGGACGTGCTCCACGGGGGTGTCCAGCCAGTCCGCCGCCGCCTTCCGCCCCGCCGGGATTGCTGAATAGTCAGAGGGTTCGCTGCGGCCCGCGGCCATGCTCGACGACTTGCGGTGTCACCAGCCCGGTCGAGCTCGACGCCAGCGGTGTGCGCCTGGTGGCCTCTATCACCGTGGCGGCGTCCGAGATCCCGGGCTGACCGAGGGCAGCCAGGTCATCGCAGTGATCAAGGTGCCCGAAGTGATCCTCGCCACCGGCAGCTGACCTCAACCGGCGGAAGAACCAGGCAGGCGGGCGGCTGACGGAGGTCGCGGCCCTGGAAGTCGGCGTGAGCCCGAGGACCCATCGGCTGGCTCTGCACGCGATCGGCGCGATTCGCGCCTGGTCCGAGCCCGAACCGGGATCAGTTGCGGCGTTGACGGGGATCGGGCGCAGGAGCAGGCTGGACACCGGCTCCGGAGCGGAAGGTGGGATGGCGGCACGGGCAAGGACGCGGTGCTGCCAGCCGGGGGCGGAGCCGTGGCGCTGGCAGGCTGGAGGGACAGTGTCAACAAATGGCCTGCAACGAAGTCAGGCGCGGGATATGGGTATCGGCCACACGCGAATGCCCGACCGTGTCTTGACGTGGTGGCGGCGGGCGCTGGGCTGGTGCCGTAGTTACTGGGTTGACATTGCCTGGGCGGGGTTTGTCGGGCTGAATCTGGCGGCGATGCGGCTGCTGCCGTCCTGGCAGACCATTCCATTCCTGGCTATCTGGGTGAGCCTGACCGCGATCTACGGCTTCCGGCTGTGGCGGCTGCAGCCGACGATCTTGACCTGGGCCGCGGTGACGCTGGCCACCGGCGGCATCATCGGCGTGCAGGTCCTGCGCGGCCAGCAAGAAGCCGACTACCTGGTGGAAGTCCCGCTGATCGCGCTGATGTTCCTGGTGATGGTCTGGCATGGCCGCAGGCGGCTGGCCGCGACGGAGGAACGGGTGGCGGCGCTGGAAGAAGTGCAGCGGGTTTCGCAGGAGAACCTGCGCCTGCTCACGCAGCAGCACCGGTTCCTGCAGGACGCCTCGCATGAGCTTGGCACGCCGATCACCGTGGCGCTTGGGCACGCGGAACTGATCGAACGCGCGGTCACCAGTACGGTGGTCGCGCAGGATGCCCGGGTGGTGACCGAGGAACTGATGAGGCTGCGGCGGCTGGCCACCCGGATGCTGCTGCTGGCCTCCGCGGGGGGCCCGGACTTCCTGCACCTGGCACCGGTCGTGGTCGAGTCGGTGGTGGTCGACGCGTTCGACCGGTGGAGTCACACCCCACGGCGGTGGGGGCTGACCACCGAGACCGACGCGGCCGTTCACGGTGACCGCGACCGGCTGGCGCTGGCCCTCGACGCACTGCTGGAGAACGCCATCACGCACACCGGGACGGCCGACCGCATCGACATCAGCACCCGCCGCGAGGATGGGCACATCGTCCTGGCCGTGGCCGATTCGGGCCCCGGCATCCCGGCGGCCGACCTGGAGCGGATCTTCCACCGGTTCGCCCGCGCCGAGCCGCGCCAGCGCCGGGAGGCCGGGGGATTCGGCCTCGGCCTGGCCATCGTCCAGGCCATCACCGAAGCCCACCACGGCTCAGTCCGGGTCGAAAGCACACTGGGCCACGGCTCGGTGTTCGAGATGCTGCTGCCAGCAGCACCGGCATCGGCGCCCCCGAGCCCGCCAGCGCCGCGTGTGCCCGCGGCAGGCAGGTCATTAGCACTGGGCGGGGATCTCCTCACCGCGATCCCGGTGCCGGAATCGAGCAGCCGGCCGGCGGACGCAGGTAGGGCCTGACGGCTGTGGACGGCGATCAGGCCCTTGACGAGGTCGCGGTAGTTGAGCGGGAATTGTGGCACAGGTCGCCGCCTGGTTCGGGCTGGGCACGGTGATCGACGTCCGCCCACTTGCCGAAGGGCTGATGAACCGCAACTGGCGGGTGACCACGCCGACCTGCGTGGCCGCGGTCAGGCAGGTGCTGGACAGTGACGCGGACCAGGCCCGCCGCCAGCATGCACCTTCGCCCCGATGAGGGGGCCCTCGTGGGTCCTGCCGGGTGGACGCATGGCGACTTCCACGACCTCAATATGCTGTGGGACGCCGGGCAGGTCAGCGCGGTGCTGGACTGGGGCCGGCTCGGCGTTCGGCCGCTTGCAGGCGAGGTGGTCAGGTCGGCGACGATGCTATTCGGCTACGGCGACGACCGGGGCCTGGACACAAGCCGGGTCACGGCGTTCACTTGCGGCTACCGTGCGGTGGTCCCGCTCGCCGGTGAACAACTCGTGGACGCCGCACACCCCCGGCCCCTCCGCGGACGGGCCGGATCGGATGCGTGTTCTAATCGTGTCGTGGACGTGGTACGGCCTGCCTGGTGGTGCTACCGCAGCAGTGCGCGAACGGGCACGAGTGGAAACTGGGCCGGGTCATCGTGCCCTGGATGCACTGTGACTGCCCGCCGGCGCTCGCCGCACCAGGCACGGCCCGTCTGGGCATCGCGTGGTGCACTACAACGCGGCGCCGGGCTGCCGGTCCACCTGGTACCTGCCGCGGCAGGAGCCAGCGGGATGAGCCCGGGTCAACGGCGGAACCGGGCGGCCAGGCCAGCGCCATGGGTGGCATGCGCTGGGGTTTCCGTGACGTTCGTTGCTTAGCTGGCCGACCAACGTCCCTAATACGCCTCCGGCCGTAGTGCGCACAGTGGATGTGGGCCCTGGGGGCGGGGCGCAGCCTGCTGTTCAGGGCTGGACGGGGCCGGGCGCAGCCCAAAGACCCGGCTGGATGCCAGGCACGCGGGGGCCGTGCACCAGCCGCGCCAGCACCAGACCCTCGGGTGACCGTAAGGGGGTCGGCAATGCACAGACAGATCAGGCGCGTGTTGGCCGCCGGGGGGGCGGCGCTCAGCGCGCTGGGGATAGCGGTGGCCAGCGTTGCCTGCGGAGGGACCACCACAGCCCCGCAGGCGCCGCAGCCGTCCGGCCCGCCCGGGGCGCAGCTGTGGATCCAGCGCTACAAACTCCCTCCCCGCGGCGGCCCTGGTTACGCCCAGGTCGTGGCGGTGAGCCCGCGCGGGGACAAGGTGTACATGACCGGGGAGGGGGCCACGGTGGCCTACAGCGCCGCCACCGGTGCCCGGCTGTGGGCCAGCCATGGCGGTGCGTCCGTGGCGGTGAGCCCCGACGGGGCCAAGGTGTTCGTGACCGGGGGAACGAGCAACCCAGGCCAGCGGGGGCCGCAGGGGACCGATTACGCCACGGCCGCCTACAACGCCGCCACCGGCGCGCAGCTGTGGGCCAGCCGCTACCTCGGCCCCGCGAAGCTCGGCGGCGCCTGCTGCGTGGCCGTGAGCCCAGACGGCGCCGCGGGGTTCGGGACCGGGCTGAGCTACGGCCGGACAGACTTCGACTACACCACCATCGCCTACGCGGCTGAGGCCGCCGAGGCCGGGCGTCACCTTTCAGCTACTCCTCAGTAACCGCTCAGGATCGGTATTGACCGCCTTTGTCCCTCTAGCTACGTTCAGGCCAGGGCGGCACAACGTGGTGCGGCCCTTGGCATGCGCTGGCATCAGGCCCGTGCCTGCCAGCCACACAAGCGAGCAGTCATAGAGAGGGAGCATCATGAGCCTGCCCGCCCCAGCCCAGCGATGGGCCATCCGAGCCGGAACAGCCGCGGCCACCGCGGTCGTCTTAACTGCCGGCCTGCAATTCTCGACCGGCGCCCTGGCGGCGAACAGCGCGGTGACTCACACCAGCACCACGACCGCCACCACCACGGCCACCACCACGTGGATCACCAGCATCCGCCCCGAGGCCTTCATGACGCCGCCTCCCGAATCAGCTCCCAGGCGCGCTCCACGTGACGCCGCCCGGTGTACGTGCCGCCGATCGCCAGCCGCAGCACGGTCTTGCCGTCCAGCCTGGTGTGGATGAGATACATCTTGCCCGAGGCGTTGAGCGTATCGCGCAGGCGCTCCGTGGCGGCGTCGCCGGCCTTGAGCCGGAAGCAGACGAGGTTCAACGGCGCCGGCGCCACCAGCTCGAAGCGATCGTCCGCCGTGAGCCAGGCAACGAATTCCTGCGCCCAGGCCACGCCGTCACGAATATGCCGCCGCAGGCCTTCCGCCCCGTACGCCCGGACCACGAACCACAGCTTCAACGCGCGGAAGCGGCGGCCCAGCGAGATGCCCCAGTCGCGGTAATCGATCACGGCGCCCGATTCGGTGGCCTGGTTGCGCAGGTACTCTGGCAAAATGGTCAGGGTCCGGATCAGGTGCGCGCGGTCGGCCACGTAGAAGCAGTCGCAGTCGAAGTTGGTGAGCAGCCACTTGTGCGGGTTGAAGCAGTAGCTGTCGGCCAGCTCGAGCCCGTCGTGGATCCAGCGGAATTCGGGGAACACGGCCGCACTGCCCGCCGCCGCGCCGTCCACGTGGAGCCACAGGCCGTGCCGGCGGGCGGACTCCCCCACTGGCCCCACGCGGCGCATGGCCGTCGCCGACGGGCAGCCCGACGG
>OFHK01000030.1_pt1 | contig 47296 bp, 49 predicted proteins | sample 1521951 | NCBI WGS metagenome assembly OFHK01 (sample SAMEA2468436, study PRJEB22500) | soil metagenome | biome: Glassland; feature: Farmland; material: Clay | place: Australia | collected 2013-01-31 | depth 0.55 m
TCTGGGACGAGACGCTCCGGGACGGGGAGCAGACCCCGGGGGTCGCCTTCACGCCGGAGGAGAAGGTCTCCATCGCGACCCTCCTCGACGACATGGGCGTGCCCCTCATGGACGTGGGCATCCCCGTGGTCTCCAAGGAGGAGGCCCGCGGCGTCAAGCTCATCGCCAACGCCGGCCTCGACGCGTCCATCATGGCCGCGGCCCGCGCGGTCCGCAAGGACGTCGAGGCGTGCGTCGAGTGCGGGGTGGACGAGATCGCGATCTTCATCGCCTGCTCCGATCTCCACCTGAAGTACAAGCTGAACATGACGCGGGAGCAGGTCAAGGAGGCCGCCGTCCGCGAGACGGAGTACGCGAAGGACCACGGGCTCCGCGTGTCCTTCGTCACGGAGGACACGTTCCGCGCGGACCTGGACTACGTCGTCGATCTCTACAACGCCTGCATCCAGGCGGGCGCGAACCGCGCGGTCATCTGCGACACGGTTGGCGTGATGACCCCCATCGGCATCCGCTGGTTTGTCGAGCAGGTCACGGCCCGCCTCCCCAGGATCCAGCTCTCCTTCCACGGCCACAACGACTTCGGCCTCGCCGTGGCCAACAGCCTCGCCGCGGTCGAGGCGGGCGTCGAGGTCCCGCACACGTGCGTGAACGGCCTCGGGGAACGCTCGGGCAACGCGAGCTTCGAGGAACTCGTCATGGCCCTCGAGGCGCTGTACGGACACAGGACGGGCATCGACGTGTCGCGGATGTACGAGGTCTCGCGCCTCGTGGAGAGGCTCAGCGGCATCCCCGTCGGGGTGAACAAGCCCGTCGTGGGGTACAACGCGTTCAGCCACGAGTCGGGCATCCACGCGGACGGGGTGATCAAGCACACGGCGACGTACGAGCCCATCCAGCCCGAGCGGATCGGCCGCACGCGGCAGTTCATCTACGGGAAGCACACGGGCTCGGCCTCGGTCGCGGAGAAGCTCAAGACCAACCACGTCGAGGCCAACCCGGATCAGGTGGCCTCCCTCGTCGCACGGATCAAGGAATATTCCGAGGGGAAGTCCAAGATGGATGCCCAGGCCTTCATCGAGCTCTTCCGCGAGCGGGAAGAACGCAGGCGCGGGCTCACGGAGGAGGAGTTCTGGGTCCTGGCGAGGCAGGCGGGCATCCCTCTGCCGAAGGAGCTCGAGCCAGGGTTCCCGAGGTACGATCTCAAACTCCCAAAGACCCGCGGATCCCCGCTCTAGCCCGCGTTTGCGGTCCCGCCTGGCCCGCGCAGCTGTGGGACGGGCGGGTGGGGACTGCGGTTCAAGTCCCACCCGGTCCACTTCCTCGTGAGCCGTCCCAATCGCTCGGCCGCAGAGTCTCGAAGGGGATATGTGGTCTTCTGTATGGCGTGATGCTAAGACCATATCAGTTTAAATAGGACATATGGAATGATAACTAACAGATGCGCTATTCCATATTACTCTCCTTGCGCGAGACACTTCTCAGCCGGAGCCCGATCGACACGATTCCCGAGTCGGTCTGGAAACGCACGGGCGCCCTGAACACCTGGGGCACCAATGCCATTGAGGGCAACGCCCTCACGCGTCGGGACGTCGAACGACTGCTGCTAGAGCAGCGCAGCGTCGCGAATCGGCCGGTGCCAGACGTACTCGAGACCCTTCAGCACGAGACCGCCTTCCGCGGGCTCCTTCAGCGACGGGCGGCACCGCTGCGTCGGGACACGGCGCTCGAACTGCATCGGATCGTCTTCCAGACGGTGCTACCGACCGCAGGAGCCTGGCGTCGGGTGAACGTCGGCATCGCGGGGGCGCGGTTTACACCCCCAAGGATGGAACGGGTACCCGGCCTGATGGAAGACTGGGAACGGGAGTACTCGCAACGCGATCTGCGCGCGGAGGACGTGTTCTCCCTGGGCGCATGGATGCACTACCAGTTCGAAGCCGTCCACCCGTTCGAGGACGGCAACGGGAGGGTGGGGCGCCTCCTCCTGAACCTCCACTTCCTCCGCCACAATTGGCCGCCGGTCCACGTGCTCCCGTCCGACCGCGCGCGGTACCTGAAGGCCCTCGACGCGGAGCACGCCGGGGACCGCGACGTCTTCGAGGAATTCCTCCGGGAGGCCATGGGCCGGTCGATGCTCGACCTGCTCAACCAGCTGGGCACGGAGGACGACCGGCTCCTGACAACGAAGAAGTTGGCGAGACGCGGCCCGTACTCCGCGAAGTATCTCGCCCTGCGTATGAGCCAGGGCGAGCTTCCCGGCCTCAAAGTCTCGGGCGACTGGCAGTCGAGTCCGAGAGCGCTCCGCACGTACGAGAGACTCGTGGGGCGAGAGAACGCGTGAGCGGGCGCGGACGGCGGACTCACGCAAAGCCCCGCGAAGAAGCCCACCGGCCTTCACCTCCGAACTGTGCGGTCCCTTCGTGGACGCGGAGCCTCCGGGGGGAACCCTCGTTCGATGGATACCAGACAACGTCCTTCCGTCCCCTCGGACCCGAGATCTCGGGAGGCGAATCCCGGCGCAGGACTCCAAGCGGCTGTCGTCGGCCGGGAGCCGGGCCTCACGGCTCTCGGGGGGCCAAACCGTTCGCATGTCCGCCCGCGGTACGGGGACCTTTAGAAGGACGGATGCGTTCGGGGGCGCCGCATGCAGATAACCCCCGAAGTCTTGGAGTGGCTCCTCGAACCCTCCCAGCCTGCAGTGCGGTTCGCGACCTTGGTGGACCTGCTCGACCGAGGCCAGAAGGATCCGGACGTCCGGGAGGCGCGTGCGGCGATCCCGACCCGGGGCTGGGCTCGCGACATCCTCCGGAGCCAGCGGCCCGAGGGGCATTGGGAATCCCGCGAGGATCTGTACCGCCCGAAGTACACGGCGACGATCTGGCGGCTCATCGTCCTCGCTGACCTCGGCATGACCGCGGGGGACGCCCGGGTTCGGAGGGCATGCGAACGCTTCTTGTCGGAATACGCCCGGGAGGACGGCGGCTTCGACACGCCCGGCAGCACATGGGTTCGCAGCGAGCTGTGCCTCACGGGCAACCTGGCGAGGACCCTGATGCGGTGCGGGTTCGGCGACGACACCAGGGTCCGTTCCGCGTACGAGTGGCTCGTGGATCACCAGATGGAGGACGGCGGATGGCACTGCTTCTACGAAAAGGCCTTCGGCCGCGGCACCCTCGACGCATGGGAAGGCCTGTACGCGTATGCGTTCCTGCCTGCCGCCAGGCGCTCGCCGCGGATCCGGCGCTCCATCGAGCGCGGAGCCGAGTTCTTCCTGGAGCGGGAGCTCCTCCACCAGGGGAGGCGGTACGTCCCGTGGACGAGGACCCATTACCCCGTGCACTACTACTACGACTTCCTCGTGGGCCTGGACATGCTCACCCGCCTGGGCTACGGGGACGACGCGCGCCTCCGGCCCGCACTCGATCTGCTGGAGAAGAAGCGTCGCCCGGACGGGACGTGGGCCCTGGACAAGGTCCACCCGGACCTCGGAGCGGGGGCGGGCTATCGCTTCCGCAAGCAGCCCAAACGGTTCGCCCTGGAGACGGAGGGCCGGCCGAGCAAGTGGATCACACTCACCGCCCTCCAGGTGCTGAAGCGCGTGGAAGAAACGGGCGGCGAGTGAGCCGCGCGCCCCGGCGGCTCAGTCCTGGGGTCCATAGACCGTGTAGTGCCACGGCTTCCGCGCGGCGCCCGTGAGCTCGACCCAGACGTGCTTCACGTGGGTGTACTCCTCCACGGCGTAGACGCTGAGGTCCTTGCCGAAGCCGGACTGCTTGTAGCCGCCGTGGGGCATCTCGGAGACGAACGGCAAATGGTCGTTCACCGCGACGCAGCCCGCGCGGATCCCCGCGGCCATGCGCAGCGCGCGCGGCGTATCCTTGGTCCAGACGCTGCCATAGAGCCCGTAGATCGTGTCGTTCGCCCGCTCGAGGGCCTCCGCCTCCGTGTCGAAGGGGACCACGGGAAGGACGGGGCCGAAGATCTCCTCGCGGACGATGGCCATCTCGTGAGCGCATCCGCCGAACAGGGTGGGCTCGAGGAAGAAACCATGGGCGAGGGCCGCCTCCTTAGGGCGATGGCCGCCGAAGAGGAGCCGGGCCCCCTCGTCCTGGCCGGATGCGACGTAGGACTCCACCTTGGACCGTTGCGCCTCGGTGACGAGCGGACCGAGGTCCGTCTCGCGCCTCCGCGGCAATCCGATCTTCACCGACACGAGGATCTCGCGCACGCGCTTCAGGAAGCGATCGTACAACGGCCGCTGGACATAGTACCGCGCGGCCTGGGTGCAATCCTGCCCGCCGTTCACGAGAGTGCCTGCGACAGCGCCCTGGGCGGCGGCCTCCATATCCGCGTCTTCGAAGACGACGAAAGGAGCCTTGCCTCCGAGTTCGAGGTGCACCCGCTTCGTCGTGCGGGACGCCTTCTCCATGATGTGCCTGCCCACCTCCGTGGAACCGGTGACGGACACCAATTCCACCTGGTCGTTCGATGCAAGCTCATCGCCCACGATCGCGCCCGGACCCGTGACTACGTTGAATGCGCCGGGCGGAAGGCCTGCATCCAGGGCCAGCTTGCCCAGTTCGAGCGACGTGAGCGGGGTCGGTGTGGCGGGCTTCAGGACGACCGTGTTGCCTACGGCCAGTGCCGGACCGATCTTCCAGATGGCCATCTGGAACGGGTAGTTCCACGGCGTGATGGACGCGACCACGCCGACGGGTTCGCGTCGGATGAAGGAGGTGCCTCCCGCGCCATACTCCATGGACGCGCGGCCCTCCAGGGTCCTGGCGGCGCCCGCGAAGAAGCGCAGGTTGTCCACGCCCAGGGGGAAGTCCGAGTCGCGGGACTGCTTGATCGTCTTGCCCTGGTTGTCCACCTCCATCTCGGCCAGCCGGTCGATGTCCCGCTCGATGAGGTCCGCGAACTTGAGCAGGATGGTCTGCCGTTCCGCGGGCGTCTTCCGGGGCCACGGTCCCCGCTCGAACGCCTCGCGCGCGGCGTCAATCGCGGCGCGCGCGTCCTCGACGCTCGACCTCGGCACCCGGTCGAGGACCTCCCCCGTGGCCGGATTGACCACCGCGTACGTCTCGCCCTTCGCCGCACCGACCCACGATCCGCCGATGAGCTGCTGACCCATGGTCCGTCCGGCGGGACGCAACGCGGGTGCCGTAATGAAGGCTGCGGCCGGCCCTGTGCGGGCGCGGCCCCCCCATTCAGGAAGGCCCGTGGCCGTGCCGCACGAAGGTCCCGTTCTGGAACTCTTCCACCGCGGTCTCCAGCTCGTGCCGGTTGTTCATGACGATGGGGCCCCACCACGCGACGGGCTCGTGAAGCGGCTTGCCGGAGACCAGGAGGAACCGGAGCGGTCGGTCCATCGCCTCGATTCGCACGCGATCCCCGTCCGTGAACAGGACCAGGTTCTCCGAGTCCACCACCTCTCCGCTCTCCTCGTCGAAGCGGCCCCGGCCGCCGAGCACGTACGCGAACGCGCGGTGGCCCTTCCTCACCGGATGCTCGAACCGCCCGTGGGGCGCGATCCGCACGTCGAGGTACTCGGGCTCCACCACGATGTCCCGCACGGGACCTCGGACGTCGCCGACCTGGCCTGCGATGACCCGCACGGTGACGCCCTTGGACGCCTCGAACTGAGGAATCCCCGCGCTCTTGATCTCCTGGTAGCGCGGGTCCATCATCTTGCGCTCCGCGGGGAGGTTCACCCAGAGCTGGAAGCCGCCCATCCTGCCGTCGTCCAGGTGCTTGGGCATCTCCTGGTGGATGATCCCGCTGCCCGCGGTCATCCACTGCACGTCCCCGGAGCGGATGACGCCTTTGTTCCCGATGCTGTCCTCGTGCTGGACGAAGCCGTCCAGCATGTACGTGACCGTCTCGATGCCTCGGTGGGGATGCCAGGGGAAGCCCGCGACGAACTCCGCGGGGTTCTGAGAGCGGAAGTCGTCCAGGAGGAGGAAGGGGTCCAGCTTGGGGACCTCGTAGTACCCGAAGGCCCGCCGCAGATGCACGCCCGCGCCCTCGATCGTCTCGCGGCTGGGCAGGATGGCCTCGAGGCCCCGGGCGCGATCCGCGTTCGTGTCGACCATGGTCCAGACTAGGAGGTGGCGATATATAAGGGGCCACTTCATCCATCCGTAGCCTGGGGGACCTGCAGGTTCGGATAGCCTAAACCGGGGGACATCCTGGGGACCGACAGCCCGGGACCGGTTGGTCACTGCAGCAGCTCAATCCAGATCCCATCGGGATCCTTGAGGTAGACCTCCGTGTCCTTGGAGTCCGCGGGGCTCACCGCCACGTCCACGCCCTTCCGGGTCAGCTCGCGGTAGGCCCTGCGCACATCGTCAACGACGAAGGCCAAGTGGTCCATCTCCTCCCCGGCGCGATAGGCTGTGTAGAAGCGGCTGCTCTCCGGGTACCAGTTCAGCTCCAGCCGCTGCTGGGAACCGGGGGTGCGGAGGTGGACGTAGCGCCCTCCATGGGGCATGGTCCCTTCCGCGATGACCCGCATGCCCAGGAGGCCCGTGTAGAATGCGAGGGACCGCTCGAGGTCGCGGACGCGGATTCCCGTGTAGCGAAACCTGACGCGCATGGGACCGCGATGGCCTCACGCCAGGATAGGCGTGGTGCCGCCGAAGGACGGGAGCGGAGGGTCAGGCCTTCGCCGGGACCTGGATGGGCTCCGCAACGATGGAGCGGAGGGTCTTCCGCAGCTCGCGGTAGTTCTTGAGGAAGTCCTCGAACTCCTTGTCCGAGATCGTCATGAGGGAAATGAACTCCAGGAGCTCCTGCTTGCCCAGGTAGCTCACATCTCCGAGTTCGTTGACGCGCTCCGTGATTGGAGAGTCTGCGTCGGGCTCCTTCATGCACCGGATCAGCTCGACCACTTTGGACACGACGTCCGCGTCCACCTTCGCTTTCAGTCCGAGCTTGCCGAGGGCCTCGAGCGCCTCGCGGACCTCTTGCTCCATGACCTTGGCGCTCCCGGCCTCCCCGTGCGCGAGGTTGAACATCTCCGCGGTCGCCTGGTAGTACGTCTCGATGAAGTGGTCCACGCGTTCCTCCCGCGCGACCTCCACCATGTCGGCATCCTTGAGCTTCCGGATGTGGTGGTAGATGGCCTGGGGCGTCAGCTTGAGTTCCTCCGCGATCTGGGCCACGGTCATCTCCTTGACCCGGAGGAGGTAGATGATTCGCCGCCGTGTCTCGTCCGCCAAGAGCTGGAACGCCTCGGGGTCTCTAATCACCTTGAACGACCGCATGCCATGCCCACCTATCTAACAGATATTGGTCCTCGACATATAAGCGTTTGGGTAGAACAATCGATGGTTTTAATAGCCTGTGTGTGTATTACACAAACCACCATTGGGGTGAGGAAAACATGTATAATAACGGCGCAAAGGACCGCGTGAACGGTGGACCGAACGACGTGAAGCCGATCTCCCTGGAGATCCTGCTCATCCAGAGGGGGATCCGATGATCGGGCCCTCCGATCTGAACCGGGTTCCGCGATGGATGCCGGAGCGATTCCCCGAGGACCTCCGCCGCTACGCGCGGTCCGAGCTGGGTGTCGAGGACCTCGTCCTGCCCACGGCAACTCGCCCCTCCCATCCGCTTCAGGGCGTCCGCCTGTGGCTCGCCGGGCACGTCCGGCCCGTGGTGACCGTGGCGAAGCGGTCCGAACCGAGACCTCTCGGACCGAGGATCGGTGCGGTCCACTTCTCGGGCGAGACGGACCAAGGCCCCCACACGGTACCCGCGCAGAGGCCCGCCGTGGGGTACGCCACCCCGGCGCGCGAGAGCCAGTCCGGCGAGCTCTGCACCTGCGAGCTCTAGAGGAGAGCGCCGGCCCAGCGCCGGGGCCGGCCTCTCACCCCTTCCTTTTCGTTCCAGACCCCAAGCCTGCGTCCGCGCCGCCCTCGGAAAGGCTTGAATCCCTTCGAGTCCTTCCCACCCCCATGCCCGTGAAGTCGAGCAAGAAGAAGGGCGGCAAGAAAGCCGCCAAGAAGAAGGCCTACTACTCCGGCCGGAAGGAGAAGCGCGCGAAGAAGTGATCATCGCCCCGCAAGAACGGGGGCTGCGCGGAGGTCGTTGTAGGAGAACGCCTCGAGATCGCCTCGCGGAACCGGGACCACGATCCGCGAGACCATGCCGTGCAAGGAGTGCGGCAGACGGATCAGGCGCATCTCGCCCGAGGTGACCCATTCGTCCAACGCGAACCGCTGCCCATAGCGCCGCGCCATCCGGGTCCGCTCCCCCTTGGTCAGACGATAGGCCTCCGGGTCGAGCACGTGCACGTGGAAGCCGCGGCCCGAATAGACCACGGCGAGCTGGGACCATTCCCGGGCAAGGGCGTCGTGGAGCTCCGCGGCCTGGCGGCGGGTCTCCTCGAATTCCCAGTCGCAGAAGGACAGCCCCTGGTGGCGGCGCATCTTGTCCTCGATGTCCCCATGGACGGGGCAATCCAGGTTCTCCGGGTCCAGGTCGAAGGCCAGTTCCTGCCCCCGGAACCCGCGGTCCCTCCAGGCGTGGGCGTAGTCCACGTGCCTCCGGCGGGCGTCCTCCACGGACGCGTACGCGTTGCGGTCGTAGTAGACCCCCTCGGGGAGGTACTTCCGCAGATAGGGCCGCAGGTCCCGCACGGCCCGGGCGTCCTCGACCAGGAGGGGGACGTTCTTCAGGGAGCGGTAGCGGTGGGGATAGATGCCCGAGTGACGGCCCAGGATCAGCGCGAAGACCCGTTCCCCCGGAAAGGGGGCCATCCACCGCTCCGCGGCATCGTAGTCCATGAACCGGGAATAGAACCGGCGGCGCTCCTCCAGGGAGGCGGGACCCAGGTCGTCGGGGAGTTCGTAACGGAGGCGGACCACGGCAGGTCATGGAGACTCGGAGATAAGGAACCAGGGGCTCGGGCCTCCTGCGAACGATACGAACGGGGACCGACCCACGTCCAAAACTCATCCGCGATAGCATGCGGCGACAATATAAGTCGCTCCTCCCGAACCGCTGAGCCTGCATGGAGTTCCCTGCCCTCCTGGCCTCCGTCGTCTCCGGTGTGGTCACGGCTGCAGGCTGGGTGGCCCATCGCGTCCACTCGCTCGGCGTCACGACGCGGACCTGGACGTGCCTCGAGTGCCAAGTGCCCAACGAGCTCGACCGGGACACCTGCTGGAGCTGCGGCGCAGGCTACGGCCAGGATCCCGTATACCCGAGCCACATTGCCTTCGACCGCCGCTGGATCTGCCCCTCTTGCGCCGTGTGGAACGGCATCGCGCGCACGGACTGCTGGCGCTGCGGGAGACTCCGGACGGACCCGCCGACGCCCTGGCCCCCTAGTGCAGCTCAGGAGCGTCCTCGAGGATATCCCGCTCCCGCATCTCGCGGCGCCTCCAGCCCTCGAGCTCCCCCACAAAGTAGGGGAGAAGACGCATGGAAACGTAGGAATTCATGAGCGGGATGCCCAGCTGCTCCGAGAAGACGAGCACGTTCACGGCATCGTTGTACCGCATGCGGAGCTTCATGTGCTCCGTGTAGAGGTCGTAGAAGAAGAGCCCCCAGAGCATTTCCTTCATCACGTGGGCTGCGTTGCGCCAGCGGCTCACGAGTCCCCTCGTCCACGATGGTGCGGCCGGCCATGATAAACGTTTGGGGTAACCGAAGGGCGATGCTTTAGTGCCACGGACGCCGTCGGGGCACCGTGGTGGATCTCGATCCGGGCCTGATCGCGGTGATCGCCGTCGCGGCGGTCTTCATCGTCTGGTACGTGGTGGGGAGCATCTGGAACCGCCGGCTCGCGCGGCGGATCGCCAACGAGATGAGGGACAGCCTCCTGACCCTCGGCGGCACGTCGCGGGTCCAGCCGTTCGGGATGACCGCCTTCCGGATGATGACGGAGGGCGCGAACCCACCGTTCCGAGATGTCTCCGTGGTCGTCACCCTCCGGCCGCGGGAGATGCCCATCAACTGGGCCCTGGCCTACGCCCAGGGACGCCGGGACGCGGCCATTGTGGAGGCGTCCCTCCGGCGAACCCCGCGCGTGGGCTTCGAGATCGTGGACCCCAAGACCCGGGTTGGCCGGCGGCGCGCCCGCGCCAAGTCCTCCTGGTCGACCACGGACCTCGCAGGCCGAGAGTACCTCCTCTCCGCGAAGAACACGAAGGAGGCCGAGTCGGTCCTTGGCCAGGTGAGCGGGGAGACCCTCCGTGCGATCTCCGCCCTGCACGTCACGGCGGGGAGCGAACCGGGCATCGCGGCGTCCGTCTCGCTCGAGGCGGGCAAGGTGGCTCCGGTGATGCAGGGGCTGCGGCACCTCGTCGAGACGATGACGGCCTAGTGGCAGCGGCTCCCCGCGAGCGTGGGCAGGAGCGCCTTGAGCTCGTCGGGCTCACATTGCGCCATGAACTTCATCGCCAGGTTCCGCTGGGTCTCCTCGCAGTGGTACGCCACATGGAGGACTCGGAACGGCTTGTTCCGGAGCAGGCCCACCCGGGTCGAACCCAGGAGGGCCTTCGCCGGATGACCCGCCACCGCGAAGGAACCCTCCTGCACGTCCTCCAAGGTCGGCGTCTTGAGCGGCCCCCGCGCCGCGCGCAGGTCGAACTCCATGGCCCGCTTGGCCTTCTCGTCGAGGATGAACGCGGTGGCCATCCCCTCCTGGGCCCAGCGCACGCCGTCGTAGGAGATCGTGTAGTCGATGTCCGAAGGGTTCCTCCCGATCCGCACGTCCCAGTTCCCGGGGAGGCGGAGCACGAGGAAGTTGGACGGTCCCAGGACGAAGTGGGTGGCCGCGAGGACATGCTCGCGGGCGGGCGGGGTCATGCCATGCCCGCCGGGACCGGGGCGAAGGAGGGAACGTAACTCATCATGTCGGACGACACGCGGGCCACCATCTCCGTCCCCGTGACCTCGGACGGGTACAGCGGGATGTAGGACGCGACCAGGGGGCCGAGGTCGCGGTAGAGCAGCTTCATGTAGCCGAGCTGCTCCTCGTACTTGTTCGCCAGGTACTCGCCCGCGCCGACCATCTGGGCGACCTCCTGCCGCAGGACCTCGTTCACGATCACGCCGCCCACGGGGATGTTGAACTTCCGCACCATCCCGATGAACCGGCGGACCACGGCGATGGGCAGGCCCAGAGGCAGGGTCACGAAGAAGAAGGCGGTCTGCTCCGGGTCCACGAGGACCTGCTTCGCCTTCTCGAAGCGCTCGTTCATCCCGATCAGGTCGGCCATGAGCGGATCCTTCTTCACCTCGTCCATCATCTTCTCCTTCCGGAACGAGAGCTGGACGCGGAGGGAAAGGGCCTCCTTCCGCGACTCGATCATCCGGTTGAGCCAGAGGCCGTAGATCTTGCTGAGACCGATCAGCCGCACGGCGTTGGCGACCGCGGCGGTGTCGAAGATCACGCGATCGTAGGACTCCCCCTCGGTCAGGATGTAGTCGACCATGCGGTCGAACATGGCGCTCTCCTCGAACGCGGGGTTCGTCGTGGCGATCTCGATGAACGGTCGGGCGTCGAGGGGGATGTCGGCCCACTTCAGGAACTCCTTCACGCGCCCCTTGATGGACTCGCGGTACCTCTCCACGACCTCGGTCGTCTCCACCTCGACCGCATGGACGCCCCTCATGCCGTGCACGGCCCGTACCTTCCCGCCGGACAGGTCCTGCCCGAACAGGCTCGAGAGGGAATGCACGGGGTTCAGGGAGGCCAGCAGGACCGTTTCGCCGTCCTCGGCGTAGTGGTACGCGAGGCCCGCCGCGGAGACCGTCTTCCCCACGCCGCCCTTCCCGCCCGTGAAGACGTATCGAAGCCTGGGCCGTCCCTTCAGCAGTTCCGGAAGGTTGGACATGGCACCATCCTCACAGAGCGGGACCGTGCAGGAGGTCCTCGGAGACCCGCGCGATCATGTCCATGCCCCGCGGCTCCCGGGGATACATAGGCAGCACGGCGACCACCTTGGACCCGAACTTGGACTTGATCTCCTCCAGGTACCTCTGCTGCATCTCCGTGCGATGGCGGAGGAACTCCCCCGCCTCGCCCTTCGCGTTCACGAGTTCGGCCGGGTAGACCTGGTTCACGATGAGGCCGGCCATCTGGAGACCGAGGGCGTCGAACATGGCGAGCGCGCGCTCCGTGTCCAAGATGGCCATGCGCTCCGGGATCAGGACCATGAAGAACGACGTGCGGTTCTGGTCCACCATGAGGTCCGTGAAGCGCGAGATCTTGGCTTGGATGTCGTTCAGCTCCCGGAGGACTTCGTCCTCGGAGACCTTCCCGCCCTTCAGGGTCGCGGCGACCGCCTCGTACTCCTGGGCCTTCTCCCGGGCCTCCGTGATCTTGCTGACCCATTTGCTCAGGATCTCCGCCATGGCGATCATCCGGACGCCGTGGCCGAAGGGCGGCATGTCGAACACGTAGAGGTCGTGGTGGCTCGTGGCCACGAGGTCCGCCATGGCGTCGTACGTCGCGGACTCGTACATCGCGGGCTCCGCCGAGGTGGAGTCGATGTACTCCTCGATCTCCCTGGGGAGCTCCGTGAGGCCGTACATGGTCAGGATCTTCTGCTTCACCTCGTTCTGGTAGTCCGCGACGCGCTTGTCCGCGTCGATCTCCACGACGTCCAGGTTGGGCTCGATCTGGACCGTGCCCTTCCCGAAGATGTCCCGGTCGAAGATGTCGCTCAAGCTGGCCTGGGGATCCGTGGAGAAGCAGAGGACCCGCTTCCCGCGCTTGGAGGCCATGTAGTGGGAGAGGCCCGCGGAACACGTCGTCTTCCCGAGGCCCCCCTTGCCCGCGAAGATCACGATGCCCTTGTCGCCGCGCTTCTCGAAGAAGGACTCCAGACCCACGCGGACCGCCTCAGAACACGTTGTCCGTGAAGTCCCGCTCACGGAACACCCGCTGCTTCCAGCTCTTGATGTTGGGGACCGCGTAGGGGAGAATGCGCAAGGAGTAGTACGGCGGGATGACCGGAACGCCGAGCATGTCTCCGAGCGTGATGAACATGAACAGGTGCTCGAGGTGCATCCGCGTGCGGAGCGCCGCGGTCACGTGGCCGTGCGCCGCCATACCGTAGAGGACGCCCCGCACGTTCTTCGCGACGCGCGACGAGCGCCCCTTGCCCTTCTCGCTCGAGTCCTTCGAGTCGGCCATCTCTCCCCTCTCCTCGTCTTCCCTATCCGGCCGCCCTATAGAGGGTTTTCCCTCGCCCGGCACCTCACTTCTCCAGGTGGCCGCCGTCCGCGGCGGCCACCTCCGGAGCCTTGGCTTCCGCCCGGCTCCGGCTGTAGCTCCGGAAGAGCTTGATCGCCATGGAAAGCCCCACGAGGAACAGGATCGCCCCGACGATCACGAACACCGCGTTCACGGCGAGCGCCTCCACCGCGTACGGCGCCGTGTTGATCGGCGCGCGGACGTTTCCCAAGACCGGCTTGACGTTGCCCGCGATGTACTGGAGGATCGCGTTGAAGAACGTCCACGTCTCCCAGATCAGAGCGGCCAAGGTCGTGATGACCATGAAGATCCCGGGGATCAGGGAGTACAAGGTCGGCGCCTTCACCCGGGCCAGGTGGATCGTGATCAGCATGATCGCGAGGCCGGCGAGGAGCTGATTCGCTCCGCCGAAGTAGAGCCAAAGGGCCCACCAGCTTCCCGAGACGGCGAAGCCGTACGGGACCAGAAGGCCGATGCCCGTGGCGGCATACTTGTTCCCGAGGGGGCGGAACCGGCCCTCGCCCCACGTCTCGGCGGCCACCATCCGGAAGAACCGGGTGACGAGCGCCTGGACCGTGATCGCGTAGATCACGAGGACGAGCCCGAAGAAGGTCGTCATGAACGGGTACGTGAGGCTCCCGAGGAAGGGCTGGGTGATTAGCCAGGCTCCCTGGACCCACGAGGCGACGTTCGTGTGTCCCACGAAATAGGAGGGCGCTAGGACCATGTACGCGATCAGGGAGGCCAGGGCGAGCAGGCCTTCTGACAACATGGCGCCCCCGCCGACCGGGAGCGCGTCCGTCTCGATGTCCAGCTGCTTCGACGTGGACGAGGAACTCACGAGGCTGTGCCAGCCCGAAATCGCGCCGCACGCGATCGCGACGAACAGGATGGGCCAGATGGGTCCGAGCGTCGCGTCGAACAGAGGCCCGGTGGCGGGCATCTGGACGTTCACGCTGGTGAACGGAGTGGCCAACGCTCCGACCAGGATGAAGATGATCGCCGCGTACGCGGGGAAGAAGGCCAGGTAGTTCGTCGGCTGCACGAACGTCGGCGTGGGGAGCAACGCGGCCAGCGCCAGGAACACGAGGCAGATGGCCGCCCAGGCGGCGGGGGACCACACGCCGAGGTTGATGGAGAACAGGACGTTGGCCCCGCTCAGCGAGACGGGGAGCACGCTGCCCAGCCAGATGCTCACGACCACGAGGATGAGCCCGAACACCGTGACCGCGAACACGTTCACCTTGGCGCGGTACAGAAGCTGGCCGCAGACGACGCCCGCGACGAAGATGCCCAGGGTCGCCACGAAGGTTCCCGGGTACGCCTGCCAGAACGCGGCGATGAGGGCGATGAACGTCGCGGAGATAATCACCAAGTAGAACAGGACGAACGCGAGGAGGTTCCGTCGGCCCGAGGCCCCCGTGAATTCGTACGTGATTGGCCCGAAGGAACGGCCCTCCTTGCGGACCGACAGCATCAGGGCTCCGTAGTCCTGGAGCCAGCCGATGAAGAAGTTACCGAGGATGATCCAGAGAAGCGCGGGGAGCCACCCGTACGTGATGCCGATGAACGGCCCCAGAATCGGACCGAGCGCGGCCACGCTCTTGAACTGGTAGCCCCACAGGACGTAGCGGCTCACGGGAAAGAACTCCACGCCGTCCATGTACATGTGGGCGGGCGTGGTCCGTTTCACGTCGGACCGCCAGACCTTCCGGTCGATCATCTTGCCATAGCCCAGATACGCGACCGCATAGACCGCAATCGCAACGACAACCCACAAGAACGGCGTGTCGAGTAGCGCCATCGTTCCCCTCCTTTTCCCCGGCAGGGACACCCTGCCAAGGCCCAGCACGCTATGGCCTGATCAGCTCTTAAATCTGTGTACCCTGATTTATGTCGTCCGAAAGGAGACGCATTTCGACAGGCGTGGCCGGCGGCGAGCCCGCGCCCCGAGCCAACCGAGCCAATGGGCAACCCGTAAAGCCAAGGCGGGACGTAGTCCTCCTGTGTCCGCGCGGCCCCTGAGGATCCAGATGCTCGGGCTGTGGCCGGCGGTCCTCCAGCCATGCGGGCCCTCCTGCGCCCGGCCGTTCGTGAACGCGCCCGCGGAGAGGATGTCCAACCAGGAGATGGACGAGACCCCTCCGTTCATCCGGGAGAACGGCGAACGCGCTCACGCCATCGCGGAGCAGCTCTTCCGCGACTTCGGCGACGAGGTGCGTATCGAAGTGGTCGCGTTGGACACTCCACGGGGATTCTGGCTCGCGGCGCGGCACCGAGTCGGCAGAGGATTCGCGGTCGTCGTGGGCGGAAGGACCGTCGTCCGAGACCCGGAAGACTACATTCATGTCAAGAGCGCCGTGGCACGGTCACTCCACGCGGAGGATGCCGGAACACCGGGATGACGGGCGTCGCCGCTCCTGTCTCAAGATAGAGCGGAAGAAAAAGAAAGGGAGTGGAGCACGCCTTTGAGGCATCGGCCGCTCCACTCCCGTGAGTGGTCGATCGATCTAGGAGAGGGCCTTCAGGCACCCACCACGCTGACCGTGCCCATCATGAACCCGGGGGTGGTCATCGCCGCGTCGTCGCACATGGCCTCGCAGTGCCACACGAACTGTCCCGTCGTCGTGAACACGACCGTGAAGGTCACCACGGTCGGGGTCTGGCGGTCGGCCGCGGGGATCGGGACGTTCACGCCGTAGGGCGACGCGTCGAGGGTGAACGTGTGGGCCACCTGATCCGCCGGCACGGAGCTGACCGCCTGTCCGCTCACTGTGGCGTTCGTCAGCGTCTCCGTCCCGCCGACGGTCCCGCGGACCTGGTTGAACCCGGAGGGGATCGTGTTGGAGCCGTTGTCGTAGTTCGTGATCGTGATGAGGACCGGGACGTTCGCCGGGACCGTGAAGTTCGCGGGGAAGTATTGGTCGAGACCCGTGTACGGGTCGAACGCGACGGTCAGGTAGAGATGGTCCGTGCCCGTGGTGGTCACCACGGGCGGCGTCGCCACGTGGCCCAGGATCCCGCCCGCCATCAGCCCGAACACGAGGAGGACCGCCCCGGTCATGACCACCGCGCCGGACCGCATGGGCCGCCGTCCCTTGATTCGCCGCGCCAATACCGCATCCCTTGCCGTCATCTCCATGCTTCGTTCGCTCATGCCGATGCCTCTTAGGTATGCCTAAAGCCTGCCGAAACATCAAACGCCGGGCGGTATGGTACGTACAATGCGAATTTCGGGCGGCCGAAATGCCGAACGCGGCCCCGCCTGGACGACGTCATCGACGGGAGGGCGGGAAGCCGCCCGGTGGGACGCATCCCGGCAGGGGAGCCCCGCGCGGGAAGGCGTAAGAGGCTTTCCGCCGTTCCCGGTTGGGGCCATGCGCGACGGGTACGGCTGCCAGGACATGGTCGGACGCCTTCGGCGTGTCCTTGTGCGACGCCCGGACGCGAGTTTCGCCGAGGCCGATCCGCGCGCCTGGCACTACGCGGCCCGTCCGCGTTTGGCCGCGGCGCGGAGGGAACACGACCTCTTCGCCACGATTCTGCGGAAATCGGGGGCGGAAGTCCTCGAGCACAACGCACCCCAGCCCGGACGCGCGGATGCCCTGTTCGTCCACGACCCGGCCCTTGTGACCGACCAAGGCGCGATCCTCCTCCGCATGGGGAAGAAGCTCCGTCGGGGCGAGGAGGAAAGCCTCGGGGCCGCGCTCCAGGGGTTCGGCGTGCCCATCCTCGGGCGGCTCACGGGAAGGGCCACCGCAGAAGGAGGCGACCTCCTGTGGCTCGACCACGACACCCTCGCCGTGGGGCGGGGATTCCGCACGAACACGCAGGGCCTCGACCAGATCGGGAGCCTCCTCCGCCCGCTGGGCGTCCATCTCGTCCCCGTGGCGCTCCCCTATTTCGAGGGACCCGAGGCATGCCTCCACCTGATGTCCCTGATCAGCCTGCTGGATCACGACCTCGCGGTAATCTACCCGCGCTTGTTGCCCATTCCCTTCTCCGAGGAGCTGCGGAAACGAGGGATCGACCGGGTCGAGGTCCCCGATGCGGAGTTCCCCACGATGGGCCCGAACGTCCTCGCCATGGGCCCGCGTGACCTGGTGGCCCTGCGTGGCAGTCCGGTGACGCGGCGACGACTGAGGGCGGCCGGATGTCGTGTGCAGGCCTACCGGGGGGAGGAGATCTCCCTGAAGGCGGAGGGCGGACCGACCTGCCTCACACGGCCCGTGCTACGCGGGTGACCTTCGCTCACGGCGCGACGACGGTCGCCTTCGTGATCACGACGTCCTTCAGCGGGCGGTCTTGTCGGTTCCGTGGCACGCGGCTGACCGCATCGGCGACCTCGAGCCCCGAGACGACCTTGCCGAACACGGGATGTTTGGGGTCCAATCGGCCGTTGTCCACCACGTTGATGAAGAACTGGCTCCCTCCCGTGTTGGGCCCGGCGTTGGCCATGGAGATCGTGCCCCGGCCGTTGTGGTTCCCGGCCGCGAACTCATCCTTGATCGTGTAGCCGGGACCGCCCATGCCGGTCCCCGTCGGGTCGCCCCCCTGGATCATGAAGTTGGGGATGACCCGGTGGAAGACCACGCCGTTGTAGAAACCCTTCTCTGCGAGCTTGCGGAAGTTGCCCGCGGTGATCGGCATCGTGTCCTCGAACAACTGAACGCGGATGTCGCCGAGGGTCGTCTGGAGCAGGACCTCGCTCATGGTCCTGGCATGGCGGTCGCCGCTTTAACCCATCGCCCCGGGCCTCAATCCGTTATCCTGCGGTACAGGCACGACCAAAGCGTGAAATAGGTCTCCCTAACTCGATTCGGCGTGCACCCGAAGCTCCGCGTCGCCGGCCTGTCCATCGGGTCCAACGCGGGGCTGGTGGCGGTCGAGCTCACGCTGGCGTGGATCACGGGCAGCCTGGCCGTCCTCGCGGACGCGTTCCACTCGGGCGTCGACCTCACCGGGTCGCTCGTCGCCCTCTCCGGGATCCTCCTCGCCCTGCGAGCGGCGGACACGAACCACGGATACGGTTACTCGCGGTACGAGAACGCGGCCGCCTTCGTGCAAATGGTCCTCATCGCGATCATCGGCGTCACCGTGATCGAGGAGGCGGTCCGCCGTCTGCTCGAGGGATTCACCGTCCACATCACGCTGCTCGCCCTCATCGCGGTCCTGGCCACCTTGGTCTACGACGTGTTCCTGTTCCGCTACATTTCCCGCAAGGGAGAGGTCCTAGGGAGCTCCGCGCTCGAGGCGGACGCGTACCACTTCGCGACGGACGCGGTCGGCAAGGTCGGGGTCGTCTTCGGCATCGGGATGGCCTACCTCGGATATCCCGTCATGGATGTCGTCGGCGCGCTGATCATCGCGGTAGTCTTCCTCATCACCGCGTTCCGGATGGGCCGGAAGAACCTCCAGGTGCTCGTGGACGCATCCCCGCCCGTGGACGTCCTCGAGGAGGTCCGGCACGCCGCGGAGAACGTCTCCGGCGTGGCGGAGGTGCACAGCCTCCGGGCGCGGATGTCCGGCCGCTTCGTGTTCGTGGACCTCGCGGTTCACGTGACACCGGGCGCCACCCTCGAATCCGCCCACGGCATCGCCCACGAGGTCGAGAAGAACGTGCAGAGGCGGGTCCCCGCGGTGGCCGAGGTCGTGGTCCACGTGGAGCCGGACCGTCACGAGCCCGCCTTGGATGACGCCCACCCCGCATGACCCGAGGCGGGATGCCACCTGGCCGCTCGCGCACGTTAGGCTTCCTCCTGACAAAGAAGGGCGTTTGAAGTAACTCCCCTCCCCTGTCCTCCGTCGATGTGGACCCGCCGCCGGATCGCCGCCCTCCTCGTTGGGCTTGCCGTGACCGTCTCCACCGCGGCCGTCGTGCTCATCGCGAGCGCGCCGCCGGCCTCCGGGCTCCTCCCGTTTCGGAGCTACAACGACCTCGCCAGCTACCTCGGCGGAGCGCGCGGGTCGTACGGCGGCACTCCGATGAACGCCGTCTTCGGACCCGTCTTCTCGTCGCCCACGATGGCCGCCCCCAACGCGGGGGGGACCTCGAGCCCCTCGGCCCCCGGGTACTCCTCGACGAACGTCCAGGTGGCCGGCGTGGACGAGCTCGACCTAGTCAAGACGGACGGGACGTACCTGTACGTCGCCTCGGGGAACGAGGTGGTCACGCTCCTCGCCTACCCCGCGACGGACCTGCACGTCGTGGATCGCATTGTCCTCGCGAACCTCTCCGTCACCCCGGCCCTGGACTCGTGGGCCAGCGTCGCCGGCCTGTTCCTCGCCAGACACCATCTTGTGGTCGTCGCAAACGCCGGGGGCGGCTACGGCGGTCCCGTCCCCCTGCCCGTCGCCGAAGTCTCCGGCTCGAACGGCGTCACGGGGTCGCTCCTCCTCGCTCCGGCACGTGTCGCGGTGCTCCTGTTCGACGTCTCGAACCCGGCGGCTCCCGCGCTCGAGCACTCCCTCTTCGTCACCGGATGGGCGTCGACGGGGAGGATGGTGGGGACCACGGCCTACCTCGTGGCGAGCCAGTGGATCACGGAGGTCAACGGCACGTACGTTCTCCCGCAAACCTGCACGGACGGCGTATGCCAGGACCTGGCCCCGAGTCGGATCTACCGGGACCCGCAGTCCGTGGATGCCTGGGACTACACGAACCTGCTCGCGGTCAACGCGACCACGGGCGCCTCCGAGGCGATGTCCATCATCACGGGAGGCAGCTCCCTCCTGTACATGTCCCCGACCGCGATGTACCTTGCGTTCTTCAAATGGCAGGTCTCCTCCGCGGGACCCGTGACCCCGCTCATGCCCGTCCGCATCGGCGCGACGTGGACCACAATCTACAAGCTCCGGGCCGACGGGCTCGACATCGCGGCGGTCGCGTCCGCGGACGTGCCCGGGTCCCTTCTGAACCAGTACTCCATGGACGAGTGGCACGGCTACCTGCGGGTCGCGACCACGGTGAGGGGCTTCAGCGGCAACATGACGACCGTCCGCAACGACGTCTACGTGTTCGACGGCGCGATGGACCTCGTGGGCTCCGTCACGGGGCTCGCTCCGGGCGAGAGCATCTTCGCCGTGCGGTTCCTGGAGGACCAGGCCTACGTGGTCACGTTCCGGAAGATCGACCCCCTCTTCGTGATCGACCTCCCCGATCCCGCATCGCCCCAGGTGAGCGGGTTCCTGGAGATGCCCGGGTTCTCCGAGTACCTCTACCCGCTCGACGCGGGCCACCTGATCGGCGTCGGCAAGGACGCCATCCCGGCCGTCGAGGGCAACTGGTCCTGGTACCAGGGGCTCAAGCTCTCCCTCTACGACGTCACGAACGGCTCGTCCCCCGCGGAACTCTCCAACGTGACCCTCGGAGACCGCGGCACGGACTCCGAGGTCCTGCGGGACCCGCACGCGTTCCTGTACGTCCCCGGAGCCCAGCTCGTCGTCCTTCCCGTGGACCTCGCCATCGTCAACGAGAGCCAATACCCGTACGGCGTCCCCTCCTGGGCCTGGGGCGACGTGGTCTGGCAGGGCGCCTACGTGTACCGCGTCAACCAGACCACGGGCTTCCAGTACGTGGGGAGGATCGCCCACGGGAACGGGACCGTGAACTCGACGTACGGCTGGTACGACTCCCCGATCCGGATCCGCCGCTCCCTGTACGTCGGGGACGTCCTGTACACGATCTCGGAGACCGAGGTCCTCGCGAGCTCCTTCTCCGACCTCTCGGAGATCGGGTCCGTGGTGTACGCGTCGGCAACCCCGGTCTGCCCAGGCTGCTACCCCATGCCCATCGTCGTCGCGTGACCGGACCCGGAGGCGTCTAGTCAACAAAGCCCCGGGACGCCTAGGGAGGTCCGAGAGCATGATCGCGGACCTCGAGTCGGCGTACACGGCGGCCGTTGAGAAGGCCGGGGCCAGCACGGTGAGCATCAGCGTGCCGGGGGCGTTCCACGGGGCGCCCTTCCGACCCTATCCGCGCCGGGGCATCGGCTCCGGCGTGGTCATGGACCGGGAGGGCCGGATCCTGACGAACGCTCACACGGTGGACGGCGGAGAGCGCATCCTCGTGGGCCTGGGGGACGGCCGCGTCCTCGGCGGCTCCGTCCTGGGAGCGGACGTGGACACGGACATCGCCGTGGTCCGAGTCGACGGGGACCACCTGGTGCCCGCGGAGTTCGGCGACTCGGACCAGCTCAAGGTGGGCCAGCCCGTCCTGGCCATCGGCAACCCGCTCGGGCTGCCCGGCGGGCCCACGGTGACCTCGGGGGTGGTGAGCTCCCTCCACCGCAACATCCGGCTCGGAGGGGGCGACGGCCTCCCCGTCATCCAGACGGACGCGGCGGTCAACCCGGGGAACAGCGGCGGACCCCTTGTGGACCTGAACGGGCGAGTCGTCGCCCTGAACTCCGCCACGATTCCCTACGCAGAGGGGATCGGCTTCGCGGTCCCCATCAATGCGGCCCTCGAGGTCGCTCGCCAGATCGTCGAGCACGGACGGGCTCAGCGACCCTGGCTCGGAGTCGTCGGCTACGACGTGGACCGCCGCGTAGCCCACTACTACGGGCTGCCGGTGACCCAGGGCGTGTTCCTCGTCGAGGTGCCGGAAGGGGGTCCTGCGGCGGTCGCGGGACTCCAGGTGGGGGACGTGCTCACGTCCGTGGACGGGCGTCCCGTCGCGGAAGTCTCCGACCTCGTCGAGGCGATGCACGGGAAGAAGATCGGGGAGGCCGTCGAGGTGGGCTTCGAGCGGCAGGGCGCGCACAAGGTCCGCGTCGCCCTGGGCATGCGGCCGTTCTGAGTCGGTCTCCCGAGAAGGGAAGGGGAGAAGAGGCGACCGATCTAGGCCTTCGCCTTCTCGACCGCTTCGATGTTCAGGGTCACCTTGATCTTGTCGCCGACGAGCACGCCACCCGCGTCGAGGACCATGTTCCAGGTCATCCCGAAGTCCTTGCGGTTCAGCGTGGTCTCCGCGCTGTACCCACGGCGTCGGTTCCCCCAGGGGTCCTTGACCTCCCCCAGGTAGCTCACATCGAGGGTCACGGGCCGCGTGACCCCGTGGACCGTGAGCTCTCCGTGCATCTTGCCCGAATCGGCTCCATCGGTCTCGACGCCCGTGCTCCGGAACGTCAGCTTGGGGAACTTAACGATGTCGAAGAAGTCCGGCGAGCGCAGGTGGGTGTCTCGGTCCGCCACCCCCGTCTCGATCGAAGCGGCGTCAATCTCCGCCTCGACGCGGGAGGCTTCCGGATGCGCCTCGTCGTACGCGATGGTCCCGGACAGGGTCCTGAACGAACCCTTCACCGTGGAGACCATCATGTGTCGCACGGCGAACTCCGCGGAGGAGTGCGCAGGGTCGAACTGCCACCGCGTGGATTCGGACGTCTCGGTCTCTGGCGTGGTGCTGGTCACAACGGACTGGGTTGCCATGCTCCGGACTACACATTCGGTAGTGATATACTTCCCACTCCGTAGTATTGAAGTCACTCCTGGACTTCGAAGTGGAAAGCATTTATACTATGAAAACCGTAGTCCATACGTGGCCAGCGAGCACGCACACGGGGGGAGACCTCGCAAGCAACGGGAGACACCCCTAGAGGCTCAGGGCGGGTGCCGCGCCACGGAACTCTTCCAAGTCCTCGGCAAGGCGCACATGCTCGACATCCTCCACATCTTCCACTCGGACCCGACACCCCACCGGTTCGTCGACATCCAAGACCGTCTCCAGATCTCGCCGAATACCCTCTCCGAACGCCTGCGCGAACTCGTGAAGGCAGGACTCCTGACCCGGACCGCGTACAACGAGATTCCGCCGCGGGTCGACTACTCCGCTACGCAGAAGGCCTTGGCCCTCGCGCCCGTCTTCGAGAGCCTGACCGCCTGGGCGACGGTCAACGACCTCCGCCCGTTGCCGGCGCGGGAACCGGCGGCGCCCCACCGTCGGGCCACGCAACTATAAGATGGGAAGACGACTTGTTGCGGCCCGCATGCTTGCGGACGCCTTCGGGCGCGAGGTCAGCGACATCCGCATCAGCGTGACGAAGCGCTGCAACTTCGGATGCATCTACTGCCACGATGAGGGACTCGGGCCGATCCTCCGGCCGCGGATGCCCCATGACGAGGAGATGACGCCCGAGGAAGTCGAACGCATCGTCCGGGTCGCGCGGGAGTTCGACATCCGCACGGTCAAGTTCACCGGCGGCGAGCCGCTGGTCCGCGAGGACATGGAGGGAATCGTGGACCGGACCGTCCGGCAGATCGACGACGTGTCCATGACGACGAACGGGTCCATGCTCGCCAAGCGGGCCGAGGCGCTGCGCGATGCGGGTCTCAAGCGGGTCAACGTCTCCGTGGATTCGCTGGACCCGAATGCGTTCCGAGACATCCGCAAGGGCGATCTGCACCCCGTCATGCTCGGCATCCAGGAAGCCCTGCGGGTCGGACTGAAGCCCGTCAAGCTGAACATGGTGGTCTTCCGCCAGACCCTGCCGTACGTGCCCGCCCTGATCGACTACATCGGACACGGCGAGGGCCTCAAGCTCCAGCTCATCCAGTTCATGCCCGAGCTCGTGGATCACAACGACTGGATGGTGGACATCGACGGCGTGAAGAAGTGGCTCGAGTCCCGCGCGGACGAGGTCCTCGTCCGAGAGATGCACCACCGGCACATCTACCTGTTCAACGGCGCGGAGGTCGAGGTGGTCGATCCCGTGTACAACGCAGAGTTCTGCATGAACTGCCACAGGATCCGCGTGACCCACAAGGGGGAGCTCAAGGGTTGCCTGAACCGGAACGATGACCTGATCCCCACCCGGGGTCTCGGGACGGAAGAGCTGCGGGAGGCGTTCCGCCGGGTCGTGGCGAACCGCGTCCCGTACTACGGTGCCTTCGTGAAAGAGTACCCCCGGCGGCATCCGGACCGGGCTCGGCCCGTGGAATTTCCGGAGCCTAGCGGCCCGGGGGCATGATCCGGCTCCGCGCTCACTGACCCGCTCGGGGAGCCATCGGAGGAGGGGGCACGAGCCCGAGCTGCTCCATCATCCCCAGGCGGTCCGGTACGCCCCAGTGCTCGACGATCTCTCCGCCCTCGAAGCGGCAGATGTCAATCGCCGTGGTCTCGAACGTGCGGCCCGTGGGAGGTATCCCCATGAACGTGCCCCGGTGGGTGCCGCGGCACCGGAGACGGGCCCAGACGCGGTCGCCCGTCGCGAGGACGTCCTCGACCGTAAGCTGGAGATCGGGGAACCCCCCTCGCAGGGAGACGATCGCGGCCTTGAGTCCTTCCACGCTCGGGGGTTCGATGCCCGCCTGGTGCTCGTCCAGACCGGGGGCACAGACCTCGTCCAACACGTTCAGCTTTCCCTGACTGAAGGCTTCCTCTGCGATCCGACGGAACGCAGCGATGTTCTTCTCCGCAGACATGCGAATTCCTCGACCGTCGGACCGGCGGCGCCGGAGTTCAATCCGGCGTGGGCATCCGGACCCCCGCAGGGAACTCCCTCGTGCCGGTTGTCCGATCTGTGGCTATGGGCTCGACGGAACGGACACAACGGCTTTGTGCCACCGCCCCCTTGCCCGGCCGATGGATCCGCTCGACCTCGGCATCCTTCGGGAGCTGTCCCGTGACCAGGTCCTCTGGTTCGGCCGCCTCGACCCGAGAGTCTCTGCCGCGGAAATCGCCCGCCGGCTCAAAGTGGATCGGGGGACCATCGCGTCCAGGCTGCGTTCGTGGCAGGCGTGCGGCTTCCTCCGCGGTCACGAGGTCGTACCGAGTCCTCTGCTCTCTCATGCAAGCTTCGCCGGAGGCAGCCTCCGGGTGGACGATCTCCGGTTGAAGACGCGGCTCCTGGAGGATCTGGGACTCGTCCCGGGCATCGTCGGGGCCGTCGACCACGTGGGGCCCTGGGTGGCCCTCCTCTACGTCTTCGAGAACCGCGAGGCCCTCGAACGTTCCCGGCAGCTGCTCCTCCGTCTCCCGGGGGTGGGCGAGGCCACCCCGTGCGTCCCGTTCCGTGCCCCTCACCCGACCGTGGAGCCCTCGGCGCTCGACTGGCGGATCCTTCGCGCCCTGAGGACGGAGGCGAAGGCGCCCCTCGCACGCACCGCGCGCGCCGCGGGGGTCAGCACGAAGACCCTCGCCCGCCGACTCAACCGTCTGATCCGCGGCCGTGCCGTGTGGTACCTCCCGCTCCTCGACTTCACCCGGTACCGGAAGGCGACCGTGGCCCGCTTCCTGATTGCTCTGGACTCCCGAGGGGACCCGGGAGCAACCGCGGAGGCCCTTCGCCGCCGGATCCCGAACCTCGCCTACTTGGTGGACGCCTCCGCGGCGGCCGAACTGCCACCCGAGGCCCCCGCCATGATCGACCTGGGGGCCCACATGGGCTCCGTGGGCGAGGCCGAGGACCTCCAGGCCTCGGTCCTCTCCATCCCGGGCGTCCAGGAAGTCGAGGTCCTCTTCCCCCGCCGCTTCCACATGTATCCCGCGTGGTTCGACGAGCGGATCCGAGCGGCCGTGGAGCGCTCCTCGCGTCCGAATCGACGCGGATGAGTCCGACCCTGCGACTCAGCCCTCGAGCGCCTTCTTCACGTTCGCAGCGAACTCGTCGGCCTGCGCCTTGAGCCGGGATTTCATCATGTTGTCGATCACGCGGGCGAGCGGCCCCTTTGCGGTCGCGACCATCGTGTACGTGATGTGGGTCGCGTCTCCGGCCGGGGCGAGCTCGATGGTCCCGAGCATCTCCACGTTGTCCGCGACGCCGCGGAACCGCGCGCGGGAGGGCGGGACCTGCTCCAGGGTCTCCGTGTCCACGCTGATCTTCTGGGAGAGGGGGCCGATCTTCACCTTGAGCGTCCACTTGGCCCGGCGGTCGTCGATGACCTGGATCGCCTCGACGCCGGGGACGCACGAGCCCACCTTCTGCATGTCGCTGAGGAACGCCCAGGCCCGGTCCACGGGGACACGGACGTCGAAGGCGACCGACCCTTCGGGCATCCGATCAGCTCCCCGTCGCGGGGGTGCGGCTGTCGCTGCTCACCTGCACGCCCGACAGCGGCGTGTTGCTCAGACCCCGCTCCTCGTATCCGCAGTGCTCGCAGTGAATGTAGATGCGAACCGCGAGGTAGTACCAGTTGTACGTGGGCTTCCCGCACTTCGGGCACATCTCCGGGTGGTTCGGCTTCATCCGAGAAGCGGAATGGCCCCCGGTTGATAAACCTCACGTGCCGCGCGGCCGGCTCTCGGCTTCCGAGTCGCGCTTCGCGGGCGCGGGCTCCGCGTCCCGGAGGCTGAGCTCGGCCATGGGGTCCGCTCCGGCCTCCCGCACGAGACGTGCCTGGAGGGAGACAGGTCGCCGGCGGCCGTCCGCCTCGAGGACCGTGGTGTCCTGCAGACCCCCCTTGAGGCGGTCCTCGAAGAGGTCCCCGAGCCGGCGGGGGAACGGGCCCGAGGGACTCGGCGGGACGACGTCCGTCACGGGACGGCCCACGAGCTCCCCTCGCTCCCGAGCGAGGAAGGCCTCGGCCATGGGGTTCGCGTCCAGGATCTTGCCGGCCCGGTCCACGAGGAGGATGGCGTCGTTCGCGGAGTCGAAGAGGGCCCGGAAGACGGCCATGGACTTCAGGCTCTCCACGGCGCCCTTCCACTCCGTGACGTCCGTGGTCAGGCCCTCCAGACCCAGGACCTGGCCGTCGGGACCGTAGACGGCGTGGCCCTGGTCCCAGACCCACTTCTCCTCGCCGCTCGCGGTGCGAATCCGATAGCTGAGCCGGTACGGTCGCCGTTCCCGGACCGCGGCCTCGGTTTCCTGCAAGACCCACCCGCGGTCGTCGGGGTGGATGAGGTCCCGCCCGCAGATCCTCCGGGACCCGATGAGATCCTCGGGCTGGTAGCCGAGCAGCTCGAGGCAGCCCTCGCTCACGAACTCGTTGGTCCAGTTCTCGTCGTTCCGGGTGCGGTAGGCCACCCCGGGCAGGCTGCCGATCAGGCTGGAGAGCACGCGCTCGCTCTCCCGCAGGCTTTCCTCGGCCCGCCTCCGGTCGATCACCATGGCGATCTGGGACGAAACGAACCGGAGGAGGTCCTTCTCCTCCTCCCGGTACCGCACGCCCTCCTCGTAGCTCTGGACCACGAGCACGCCGAAGATGCGGTCCTTGACGGCCAGGGGCACGCCGAGCCAGTCGATCGAGTTGGGTCCGATCTGCTCGACCTCGCCCGCGCGGAGTAGCTCCTCGAAGGCCTCGGGGGTGGCCAGGACCGGCTTGCCCGTCCTCAGGACATACTCCGTGAGGCCGCGACCCAGGGGCTGGGGGCCCGGCGGATCCTCCTCCTCGTCGACGAAGTACGGGAAGGTGAGCGAGTCGGCGCCCGGTTCGTGGAGAGCGATGTAGAAGTTCTTCGCGGGCATGAGCTCGCCCACGATCCCGTGGATGGATCGGAACAGCTCGTGGAGGTTCTCCGCCGTGCTCGCGGCCTGGGTGATCCGGTACAGCGCGGATTGCACGCGTTCCGCCCGGACCCGCTCCGTGATGTCCAGGGCGATCCCGAAGACCCCGAGGACGGGCCCGTCCTTCTCGCGGAGCGGTTCCACGTGGACGTCGAAGATGCGCTCATGCCACTCCTGCTCGAACCGGCTCGCCTCGCCCTGGAGGGCGCGGCGGTGGGCGGCGACCATCGGCATGTCCGGGTCGTCCGTCTGGGCGAACTCCTGGAGCGTGAGGCCGTTCACCTGGTTCGGCCGGAGGCCGATCCGCGCGAGTCCGGACCCCACGGAGGAGGTGAACCGGAGGTCCATGTCCAGGGTCCAGAGGATGAAGGGGGCATGCTTGCTCATGAGTCCGATGCGCTCCTCGAAGTCGCGCATGGTCTCCTCGAGCCTCCGCCGCTCCTCGATCCCTGCAGCGAGGGCCCGCCCCTGCTCCTGGACCCGGACCTTGATGCGCGCCTTCTCGATCTGGTCCTCGACCTCCATGGGGAGGACCTCGTTGTAGCGGGCGGTCTTCACGAGGTAGCCCGTCGCGCCCGCGCCCAGGGCCTTCACCGCCTGGTCCTCGGTTCCCGAGGCCACGACGAAGATCTTGGGCGTGTGGGGTAGCCGCCCCACGAGGCCCTTCAGGACCTCGAAGGCGGACAGGTCGCGAACCTTGTGATCCAGGATGATCGCATCAAACGCCTGGGAGAGGGCGAGCCGCAGGCCTTCCTTGCCCGAGGCCACCGCGGTCACCTTGAACCCGCGCCGGCCCAGCGCGATCGCGCTCAGCGTGAGATGGTCCTCGTTCGCGTCGATGACCAGGACCTCGCCGAGGGGAGGAGAGGTCCGCTTCGCGCTCATCGGGGGAGCTTCCGCGACCATGCGGCCTCGCTGCGGCCCGGTCTCCGCCGGGGGATGCGTTCGTGGGGTGATCCTTCCAAGCTTCCACGTTGCTATAAAGGCCTTCCGCAGCGATTCGCAACTAACGAAACCACAGCGGCCCGGCCTCGGGCGGCTCCGACGGGCCGCTCGTGACGAACGTCAAAAGAAAATCGCGTGCAAAAGTTGAAGGTTCCTCAGGACCCCACGGCTCGGTCGTGAAGGTCGCCGTCCTCGGCGTCGGCGGACTGGGACGAATCATTGCGCTCGAGCTGGCCTCCGATCCGCACGTGAAGGAGCTCGTCCTTGCGGATGTCCACGGGGACCGTTCCAAGGCCCTGCGGTCCATCGGGCGGACCGCGGTCGTGTATCCGCTCCAGGTGGACGTGGGCAACCCCATCGGCCTCCAGGAAGTCCTCGCAGGTGCCGACGTGGCGGTCAACGCGACGCTCCCCGAGCACAACCTCGCGGTCATGTCGGCCTGCCTGGAGGCGGGCTGCTCCTACGTGGACGCCTGGGGCCTGAGTCCCGTGGCGCCCGGCGAGCGGCCCGGCGTCCTGGACCAGCTGGACCGGGACGACGCGTGGAAGAAGCGCGGCCTGACCGCCGTCGTGACCATGGGCTCCGATCCGGGCATCTCCAACCTCATGGCCCGCGCCGCCGCGGAGCGGCTCCAGACCGTGGACGAGATCCGGATCCTCAAGGCGGCCGCCGGAGGCGGGAACATCGAGGGCTATCCGCTCTACTCCCGCGCCGTGTTCCTCCGGGACGCCCTCTCCCCGCCGACGGTCTGGGAGGACGGGAAGCTGGTCCCCCAGGCCTTCGTCAGCGGCGAGGAGGACTTCGAGTTCCCCGCACCCGTGGGGAAGCGCCACGTCTACCAGTTCTACCACGAGGAGGTCCTGACCCTCCCGCGACGCCTTGGACGCCCCGTCCGCCGCGTGTGCTACAAGCACGACATCAACCCGGAGCTCGTGCGGGCCATCGTCGCCCTGGAGGGCCTCGGGCTGCTCGCGGAGGACAAGCGCCTGCCGCTGGGCGGCGGCCGGATGACCTTCCGCGACGCCTTCCTCGCCACGTTCCCCGAACCCTCCACGTTGATCGGCCCCGTGGCGGGCGCCATGGCCATCGTCGCGGACGTCCTCGGAGTGCGCGGGGACGGGACCCGTGCGCGCAGCACCGCATCCATCGTGGTCGACCACCGCGAGGCGAACCGGAGACGGGGAACCACCGCGGAGCGGTACCTCACGGCGGGCGCGGTGGCCGCCGCCGTGGCCCTCCTCGCGGACAAGAAGGCCCTGCGCCCCGGCGTGCTGGCCCCCGAGGAGCTGCCTCCGGAGCGGGTCCTCCCGGACCTGAGCGCGCGGGGGATCACGTTCGAGATCCGCGAGTCGACGGCGTAGGTCCGCCGCGTCGAGTCTTTATGGCAGGAGGCCGTTCGCGACGCCCCCGGGACTTGACATGACCCTCCGCAACCCGACGCTCACCGCCCTCCGAGGGGTCCGGGTGGGGCACGCCCAGGACCTGAGCGCCCGCACGGGCACCACGGTCCTCCTCATCCACCCGCCCGCCATGGCCTTCGCCGACACGCGGGGCGGCTGGCCCGGGAGCTTCGACACGGCCGCCTCGGACCTGGGCAAGACGTTCATCGAGCGGCATGCGCTCTTCCTCACGGGCGGCGACATCTACGGGTACGACGCGTCCATCGGCATCCGCCGCTTCCTGCTCGAGAAGGGGCTCGCCCGGCCCCGCGGTGGCGGCAAGATGCCCGCCATCATGGGCACGAACATCTACGACGTGCACTTCGGCCCCCTGGAGGGTAGGGACTACATCGCGCTGGGCGAGCGCGCGTGCCGCGAGGCCACTCGCCGACCCGTCGCCCAGGGTACCGTGGGCGCCGGGACGGGAGCCACGGTGGGTCCTTTCTTCGAGCGCCGAGGACTGACGGGCACGAAGGGGGGACTGGGAAGTAGCGCGGCCCGGGTGGGCCCGTGGACCGTGGGCGCCATCGCTGTGACGAACTGCGTCGGCAACGTCTACGATCCCTTCGAGGGACGGACCCTCGCGGGGACCCATCGGAGGGGAGCGACGCGGTTCCTGGAGATGGACGACGTCCTCGACGCGTACCTCGGGACCTCATCCACGCGGTTCGGGACGACGATCGGAGCACTGGGAACGGACGCGCCCCTGGACCACGAACAGCTCGCGCGGCTCGTCGAGCTCGCCCACGACGGGCTCGCCCTGGCCATCCGGCCCGCCCACATGTCCACGGACGGGGACACGATCCTGGGCTTCTGCACGGGCAGGCGACGGGCGCGCCGCCTGGACCACCGCGCGTTCGACGTCCTGCATCATGTCGCGGTGCGGGAGGTCGCCCGCGCCGCGGTGAAGGCGGTCCGCCGGGCCACGGGCCTCGGAGGCTTCCACGGGCTCGCGGATCCCGAGTGACCGGGGGCTAGGTCAACCGTTTCTCCTGGATCACGATGCCGTACTCGGGCAGGCGCTTCAGGAACGGCGCGGGATCGAGGGATTCGGGCGGGAAGGCGCCGCGCCGGGAGATCTCCCCCCGCGCCATCATCTCCGCCGCCATGGCCATGGGCGCGCCGACCGGGTAGCTCGTCGCGTTGAAGCCGTACTTGCGGTAGCATTCCTGGTGGTTCAGGGTCATCCAGAACATCCAGCCCGCCTTGCCCTGGGCCTTCAGGCCGCGCACGACGACGGCGAGCGCCGCATGCCCCTTGGCCTTGTCCGAGAGCGTCTTGGGGTCGGGCATGAGGGCGGCCAGCACGTCCCGCGGCGCGACCTTGACCCGCTCCCCGGTCGACTTGACCTCGACCTCGATGGGATGCCCGCGGTGCAGTCCGAACCTCTGGAACACCTTGAGGGCGTGCGCCAGGTCCTCGGGGATCGCGATCTTGAAGTCCATGGACTGGAGGCCCTTGCCGATGGTCAGCGGCAGCGTGTTCGTCTCCTCGTGGTCCACGTTGTACACGGTAAGCGGGCCGACCGGCGGAGGGAAGTCGAAGATCTCCTCGCCCTCGAGGGAACCGAGGCGGATGAGCTGGCCCTCGCGGAACGCCAGGGCGGGCATGAGGACCTCCTCGATCAGGGTGTCTACGGACCACAGGGAGGCGAACTCGTAGCCCTCCACGGTCCCCGCATCGCCGTCGCGGACCTCGATCTCCTGCACCTCGTCCAGGCGGTCCGCGCCCACGCGGGCCATGATGTTGGAGATCCCGGGGTCCTGGCCCATCCCGAGCAACGCGGTGAGCCCGACCTTCTGGAACGCGTCGTCGTAGGCGAGCTGGAGCGCCTCGGGCGGCGCCTTGACCGTCTCGCCGGGCTTCTCCTTGGCCAGGGCCAGGTCCGTGGCTGCGTCCATGTAGTGCACCCCGCCCTTGAGGCAGGCGTCCATGATCTTCAGGTTGAACCGGGGGAGCACGAGGTTCAGGACGAGGTCGAACCCCTTGAACGCCTCGACCATGGCGTCCACCTTGCTCGCATCGACCCGCATGGCCTCGACGCGACCGCGGTCCAGCTTCTCGGCGAGGTTCTTCGCGGCCTCCAGGCTTCGGTCCGCGATGACCAGGCGTTCGACGACCGGGCTCTTCGACAGCAGCGTGGCCGAGACGGAGCCGATGGCCCCCGCTCCCAATACAACGACCTTCATCGTGTCGGATCCTCGGGTTCTTGGCCGTCCCGAGACGGAGGCGGGTAATAACGGTTCCCGCGACCCCGGGGAGGGGGTACTTATGCCCTCCGGGGCCGCGGGCCTTCCGACCTCACCCGGCGACCTCGACGCGCTCCCCGTAGGGGATGTCCCAGTCGGGCAGGTGCTTCACGATGGGGACAGGATCCAGGACCTCGGGCGGGAACACGCCCCGGCGCGAGACCTCGTGCCGCGCGAACATCTCCAGGCCCACGACGGGCGGCGCGCCTGTGGTGTAGGACACCGCGTTGTATCCGTATTTCTTGTAGCAGTAGTCGTGGCTCATCAGGGTGTAGATGAACCAGCCCGCGGGCTTCCCGTTCTTGACGCCCTTCACGACGCTCCCGACGCACGTGGACCCGTGCACGTTGGCCGCCATGCCCACGGGCACCGGGAGGAGGGCTGTCATCACGTCCCGCGGCGCGACCTTCGTGGTCGTGTTGTGGAACTTGCTCCGCACGGGGATCGGGTCGGCCTTGGTCATCCCCCACTTCTTGGCGAGGCGGATGAACTCCGCGAGCCCCTTGGGCAGGGAGAGCTTGAAGTCCTGGTTCCGCAAGCCCTTCCCGATGAAGAGGGGCAGGGTGTTGGACTCCTCGTGGTCCACGTTGTACACGGTCTGCGGTCCCACGGGCTCGGGGAAGTGGAACACCTCCTCGCCCTCCGCGGTTCCCACCCGGGTGAACCGGCCGTTGTAGAAGGCGAGGGCGTCCATCTGGACCTCCTCGATCAGGGTGTCCGCGGACCAGAGGGTCGCGAACTCATACCCTTCGATCGTGGAGTTGTCCCCGTCCCGCACAAGGACGGAGTCCACGCGGTCCAGGCGGTCCGCGCCGAGGCGCGCGAAGATGTTGGACAGCCCGGGGTCGCAGCCCCAGCCCAGCATGGCCGTGAGATCGTGGTCCTTCCACGTGTCGTCCCGGTCGAGCTGGATCTGCTCCGGCGTGCGCTCGATCTTGTCTCCCTTCTTGTCCTTGGTCAGGACGAGGTCCGTGGCCGTGTCCAGGTAGTGGACCCCCGCCCGGACGCACGCGTCCATGATCTTCAGGTTGAACCGCGGGAGGACCAGGTTGACGACCATGTCGAAGCCCTTGAAGGCCTTGGTCATGTCCCCGACCCTGTCGCAGTCGAGCTGCTTCGCCTTCACGTGCTTCCTCCCGATCTTCTTGACGAGGTCCCGCGCCGGCGGCAGACGCCGCGACGCGACGACGAGCTCGTCGACCTGCTCGCTCCTCGCGAGCAGGGTGCTGGTCAGTGAACCGATGGCACCCGCTCCCAGGACCATGACCTTCATTCTGTGGCTCCTCCGGGAGGGCATCTGGAGAAGGGCTCAATAGGCCTCTGTCGCGACTGTATGTAGGGAGGCCCCCGAAGGGGATTTGACCCCCTGGGCGCAAGGATGGCTATCCGCCGCCGGAGGCTCCCGCCGCACGACCCGGATCACCCCGGGCATCCCGGGGGGCGGTGTGCCCCAGCGGTCGTCCGGGGAAGGCCATCCACGGTCAGGCAACGAGAGGCGCGCCGGAGGTCGTCCCTCCGGTTCGCGTCCACGAACGACGACAGGGCGGGGTCCGCCTTCCGGAGCTCGTCCGCGTCCAGGAACACCGACCGCAGGGAATAGACCAAGGAGGAGGGGGACGCCGGCGCCCACTCCGCGATGCCGCGGCGGACCGCGTCCCTCCGATACACCGCGCGGAGGGGATCGATCGATTCGAGGCGCGGCACCGCCGCCTCGTGGTCCCCGAGGGCTCCAAGGAGCCGGTCGTAGAGCACCCCCTGCAGGAGCGGTGCGTCGCAGGGAGCCACGAGCACGGTATCCCCGCGGGCTGCCTCGAACCCGCGCGTGAAGCCCTCGATGGGGCCACGTCCGGGGACCGCGTCGACGACCGCATCGGCCTCGGGGAGGATGGCTCGGAGGCTCCGGGCCTGATCCGAGGACCGGGCCGAGACGACCAGTTCGTCCGATCGGGAGGCCACCACATCGGCGATCCACCGGACCAGAGGGCGTCCTCGGAACGGGGCGAGCGCTTTCGGCGCCCCGAAGCGCGACGATTCGCCGCCCGCCAGGATGAGTCCGGTCCGCATCCTTCGCGTCCTCCTAGGTGACCCTCTCGATCCTCACGCGTGCGTCCTTGTACGCGGGCGTCTGGGTCAGGGGATCGAGGAGGGGTGGCGTGAGCACGTTGACCGGGAGCGCCGCGTAGTGGAACGTGGTGAACAGGACGCCGCGCGGGAGCGTCGGACTCTGGCGGACCTTCGCCTCTGCGGAGCCCTGCTTCGAGACCACCCGCACGCGGTCACCGTCCACGAGGCCTTCCTTCGCCATGTCCTCTCGGTTCATCTCGATTTCGGGGCCCCTCGTGATCGCGTTCACCACGGGAGAGCGCTGCGTCATGGTCCCCGTGTGGTACTGCTCCCGCTGGCGTCCCGTGATGAGCACGTAGGGGAAGTCCCGGTCCGCGTCCGTCCCCCGGACGGTCCACCCCACGGGCCGGAAGCGGGCCCGCCCGCGCGCGAACTGCCCCACGTGCAGGATGGGCGTGCCCTCGCTCGATCCCGCCGCCACGGGCCACTGCACGCCTCCGTCCGCGAGGGAGTCGGGCGTGACGCCCGCGTACGACGGGACGAGCTCGGCGATCTCCGTGAGAATCCGGTCGCTGTCGTCGTATCCGAGAGGGCGTCCAAGCCGTTCGGCCAACGCGGCATAGATCTCCCAGTCGCTCCTCGCTTGCCCGGCGGGTGCGAAGAGCGGGCGGACGCGCTGGATCCGCCTCTCCGTGTTCGTGAAGGTCCCGAGCTTCTCGAAGGAGGACGCCGCGGGGAGGACGACATCCGCGTACGCGGCCGTCTCCGTGAGGAAGAGGTCCTGGACGACGAGGAAGTCGAGCTTCCGGAAGGCCTCGGCCACGCCACCCGAATCCGGATGGGAGCGGATCGAGTTCTCGCCGGAGATGTAGAGGAGCTTCACGAGACCGCCCCGGGCGAGCTGCATCATCTCCGTGCTCTTCCAGCCCTTCGTCTCGGGCAGCGCGGCGCCCCACTTCGTCTCGAACTTGGCCCTCGTCGCAGGGTCAAAGAGGTCCTGGTAGCCCGGCAGGGAGCCGGGGAAGCCCCCCATGTCCGCGCCGCCCTGCACGTTGTTCTGTCCCCGGATCGGGTTCAGTCCGGCACCGGCCTTGCCGACGTTCCCCGTGAGCAGGGCCAGGTTGACGAGCGCGGACACGTTGTCCGAGCCATTCACGTGCTCCGTGACCCCGAGGGTCCAGAAGATCGCGGACGGGCCCTCCGTGGCGTACAGCCGCGCCGCCGTCCGGATTGCATCCTGCGACAGCCCGGTCTCCCGGGCGGCGAACTCGATGGAGAACGGCGTCAGGCCCTTCTGCCACGCCTCGAAACCCTCCGTGCGCATCTCGATGAAGTCCCAGTCCTCCCAGCCCTGCTCGAGGATGTACCCCGCCATCGCGGAGAAGAGGACCACGTCGGTCCCGGGCCGGAGGTTCAGGTTGAGCTCCGCATAACGGGACATCCCGAGTCTCCGGGGATCCACGAGGATGAGGTGCGCGCCGTCCTTGGCGGCCCTCTTGATGCGGGCACCGAGGACCGGGTGCGCGGCCTCCGTGTTGGAGCCGACGAGGAGAATCGTCCTCGCCTTGCGGAGGTCGTCGATGGAGTTCGTCGAGGCACCCGCCCCAAGGGCCCAAGAGAGCATCGCGGCGGAGGGCGAGTGGCAGAGAGTGGCCGACTGGTCCACGTTGTCCGTCCCGACCGCCGTGCGCATGAACTTCTGGAATGCGAAGACGTCCTCGTTCGTGGACCGGTCGCTCGCGATGCCCGCGATGGACTCGGGTCCGTGGGCCTCCCGCGTCCGCCGAATCCGGTCGGCGATCCGATCGAGCGCCTCATCCCAGCTCGCGGGCCGGAACACCTCCCGCGGATCTCGACCCCCGAGCGGACCGCGCGCTACGCCCTCCCTGCGGATGAGCGGCGTGAGGAGCCGGTCGCCGCTCATCCCGTGCTGGAACGCGAACTTGCCTTTGACGCAGAGCTGGCCCCGGTTCACGCCCTCGGCCGCGCCTCTCGCCCATACGACCTTCCCGTGAGCGAGCCCGTACTCTATGGAGCAGCCCACGCCGCAATAGGGACAGGTCGTGACCACGGTGCGCTCCGCGGCCTCCCACCCCGTCTCCTGAAGGGCGCCCGTCGGGCACGCGTCGACGCACGCTCCGCAGCTTGCGCACGTGGACTCGCCCAGCGGCACGCCGAGGTCGAACGCCACCCGCGTCCCATGCCCCCGCCCCGCGAGGGCGATGACATCGTTGAGCTGGTCCTCATCGCAGGCGATGAGGCAGCGGCGGCACAGGATGCAGAGAGACGGGTCGAACCGGATGGCCGGGTGCGAGCCGTCGACGGGCGCGCCGCGCTGGGGCGCACCGTCGGGCCGCACGCCGAGGTCCCCGGCGAGCCGCTCCAGGTCGCACGGATGGCTTCCGCTGTGAGGCCCGTGCTCCTGCAGGAGGAGGGAGACGAGCCCGCGCCGGAGCTCCTGGAGGTGCGGCGTGTCGGTCCGGATGGTCATCCCGTCCCGCACGCGCGTCGTGCACGCGGCCACGGCGCGTCCACCTCCGTCGGTCTCGACCATGCACAATCGACATACCCCGTTCGCGTGCCCGTCGTAGTCGCACAGGGTGGGGACGTGGGCCCCTTGCGCCCGCGCGAGCTCCAGGATCGTCGGCGTTCCGTCCACGGCCAGGTCTCGGCCGTTCAGGGTGATGTGGACGACCACGTCAACCACCGCCGGGCGTGCAGACGTGCGCGGGGCACTCGCCCCGGGCGTGGGCGACGATCTCCTCGCGGAGGAAGCCCATGGCATCGAGGAAGGGTTTCCCGGCCACCTGGCCCAGGGCACAGAGGGAGGTCTCCTGCATGAGCCGCGCCGTGGCCTCCCCATCCCGGAGGTCTTCTTCGGTCGCCCGACCCTCACGCAGGCGCTCCATGAGCCCACCGAGCTGGGCCGTCCCCAGCCGGCACGGGGCGCACTTCCCGCACGACTCCGAGCGGAAGAAGTCGCCGATGGTCCCGAGAACGTCCACGATGCACCGGTCCTTCCCGATCGCGACGATCGCGCCCGTGCCCAGCCCGCAGCCGTTCTTGCGGATCGCCTCGAAGTCCAGCTCGACATCCAGCTTGGACGCGGGGAGCATGCCGCCGGAGAGCCCGCCCGGGAGGAACGCCTTCAGTTCGGGGGGTCGAGACCCTCCGTCCCTCTCCAGCAGGGAGGCCGCGGGAATCCCGAGAGGCTCTTCGTAGGCCCCGGGCCTTCCGACGTCCCCGGTCAGGCAGAAGAGCTTCGCGAGCCCCTCCCGAGCCGGATGGTCCGGGGAGTCCGCGAGCAGGCGAGGGATCGCGGCGAGCGTCTCCACGTTCTGGACCAGGGTAGGCCTTCCGAGAAGGCCGACCTCCGCGGGGAACGGCGGACGGGATCGGGGCTCGCTCCGCCGCCCTTCCAGCGCCTCCAACAGCGCAGTCTCCTCGCCCGTGACGTAGGGGCCGACGAGGGGACGGAGGTCCAGGGTGGGCAACCGGCGGTCGAGACCCAGCTCCCCCGAGGCTTCGGCGAGCTCCTTCAGGCTCCGCTCCAAGATGGAGCACGCGTTCGCATACTCCGTCTTCAGCGCGATGATGACGGTCCGAGCGCCGACCACGGCGGCGGCAGTGAGCGCGCCCTCGAGCAGCCGGTGCGGCTCCCGTTCCAGGATGATCCGATCCTTGAAGGTCCCCGGCTCGCCCTCGTGGGCGTTCACGACGACGACGCGGTCCTGGCGCGGGCTGCTCATCACCGCCTTCCACTTGAGGTAGACGGGGAAGCCCGCGCCGCCCATGCCCCGCAGGACGGCGGCCTCCACCACGCGGAGCAGGGAGGCGCGGTCGGGTTCTGCGAGGACCCGGGCGAGGGCCGTGTAACCGCCCTGCCTCCGGTAGTCCCGCAGGCCTTGCGCGTGGGCATCCACCCAGGCAGGGGTGCTCTCCTCGATTTCTTCCGGCCGTCCGGAGGCGTAGGTGTAGTACCGCCCCGCGTCCCAGACCACGGGTGCGCTCGCACAATACCCGAGGCACGACACCGTGCCCGCGCCGGGCGCGGGGTCACCGGATTGAGCCAAGGCCATCCCATTTCCCCGCAGGGCGCACGGGAGCCCGCGGCAGACGCGTACTCCCTTCCAGGTGTCGGGAGGGAAGTAGAATGTGTACAGGCTCAGGGCGGCGGAAAGGGGCACGCTATGGATTCGGGCGAGTTCTGCCATCCGTTCATTGGACAGGGGACCTGTCTCCGCCTCCTCCGCGATCGCCGCGAGAAGACGCTTCTGCGGATCCGTCCGCGTCGTCTGCGGAGGATGCCCTGCGCCACGCATGTTCTGACGCGATCCCAAGCGCGCTTCCCGATACACCGCGGCCGTCGGGCGTTCGCGGCGCTCCTCGTCATGGCCTTTCATCGCCTCAGCCTCAAGGCCCGCCCCTCGTTCCGCCGCACGGCCCGAAGAGGGCTTAAAAGAGCGGGTCGTATCATGGCGTTTTTGCGGGTCGGAAACGGCGGAGGTCGAGGTCGATCGTCTCGATCAGGAGGAACGGCGGTGGCCCCAAGCCTCACCTCGAGGGGGAGACGCCATCGGGGCCCGCGGGGGCCAACATGGCAACGATGGATACTTATCATTCCGAGTCCGTCCCGCGTTCCGGACCCGTCGCCTAGCACGGATAGGGCTCCGGATTTCTAATCCGGCTGTCGTGGGTTCGAATCCCACCGGGTCCGTTCCCACGGGTGGGCAGCCAACCTTCGACGGATACGCCTCAGGCGACCTCGGGGAAGCCGAGCTAATAGGAAACAAGGCGCAGGCCCTTAATCCGCGAGAAGTGACGGCTGTTCCGCGTCACGACGGGCTCGTTCCGGCGAATCGCCGTGGTCCCAATAATCACGTCCGCGGGATCTATCGCCTCGCCACGGACCACGAGCTCGCCGTCAATCCGGCCCGCTTCCGCCGCAATCTCCCGAGTCAAGTCGTACGTCGCGATTGCCTTGAGCGCGTTCTCAATCTTCGCCGCTTCGGCGGTGGGGGCCGCGACGCGCGCAACGCCGTGGTACAGCTGCATGACCGTAATCGCACTGATGCCAACCGGGTCTGTGCCCTCAAGCAAGTCCTCGAGGAGACGGGCAGCGCCCTCGTGCCCCCGCATGAGGTCAATCAAGAAGTCGGTGTCGAGCACGACCGTCCTACGACACCCCTTGGATCTTCGTCTCCGTGCCTTTCCGAAGCCTCTTTCCGAAGTCTCGCTTCGCCGCGCGAAGACGCCGCGAGGTGTCCCTGTCGAGGATGCCGACGAGCTCGAGGAGGGCGAACTTCCCGGTCAGGCGATCGACCACGTCGCTGAAGCTCTCGCCCTCCCGTTTGAGAGCTTGCAGCCGCACGTAGGCGGCGTCCGTGAGGTTGATCGTCTTGGTGCCCATGTTCTGTGTATAGGTGTGTGTTGACCTTAACCTTTCCGGTTGGGCGGGCGAACGCCGGTCCCCGCCGGTTTTGCTGTCGAAGGGTGCGGACCGCGCCGGTTCCGTAGCCCTCGTTCAAGCCCCATCGCTCGCTCTGGCACGCCTTTCTAGCACCGGTGCTCGCCGTCCGTGACGTTCGGCGCATCACCTAGCGGACTGTCTCGTAGTGCAACAGTAGCTCGCCATGCTTGAGGGTCTTGACGGAGAGCAGCTTCAGCGTCTGCTGCTTCCGCATGGAGCCCCAGTAATGGTGCCCGCGTCCGAGGATGACCGGCCATACGGCCATCCAGTAATCATCGGCCAGACCCCGCTGGATGAATTGCCGGACGAGGGATGGACCTCCGTCCACGATGATGTCTTTTCCCGGTTCCCGCCTCAGGCGGGCGACGATCCGGGCGAGGTCTCCCTTCATGATCCGGGAGTTCTGCCACTCGGTCTTCGTCAGGCGGTGGGAGAGGACGATCTTCTGACTGCGGTCCAGGAAGCGAGAGAACTCGAAGAGGTATTCCGGGTCGGAGGGCTTCCTCGCCGCGAGGGAGTGGTACCCCGCGTGACCTTCGTAGGACCGCCGGCCGAACACAATCGTGTCGACCGAGTCGTACCGGCTGATCCACATCGCGTTCCATGCTTCCCCGGGTTCCTCCGAGGGGTCGTCGGACCCTGGGTACTTGGGGAACTCGCCGTACCCGTCGAGCGTCATGTACATGTTCACGGTGATCTTTCGCGTCAAGATTGCTCCCCCCGGCCTTTGTTGCCCTCCTTGATGGACATGCTCAGCTTCTGAAACGCGGCTCGCGTGTCGGCCGAGACGTTCCCGAGGTGCGCGTTGACGGCCGCGGGCAGCATCGCGTGCTTCGCCTGCTCGTTGCGTCCTTCCGATTGCATGAAACAGCGAACCCCCCGTCGGCCCATTAAGTTGCCTTAGGCCCGGACGGAAGGGCTTAGTATCCGTCCGAACGCTGTGGGCGCGGCATGGAAACGAAGGGGCTCGTTCAGTGCCTGATCGAAATCGCCTCCGAGAAGCGCATCGGTATCCTCGCGGCGATCGCCGAGAAACCCCTGAAGCACGCGCAGATTGCGCGCCGTCTCGACATGACCGGTTCTGAGACCACAAGGCATCTGAATCGCCTCCTATCCGCGGGCCTTGTCACGAAGAACGCCGGGGGTGAGTACGAAGCCACGAACCTGGCTCACCTCATCAACGCGGGCCTGCCCTTCTTCCGGTTCATGACGACCAATCGCGAGTTTCTCGTGAGCCACGACCTCTCGGTCCTCCCGCAGGAATTCATCGAGCGGCTGGGTTCACTCGCGGGTGGCACCTTCGCGACGGGGACCTACGGTGTCGTTGCGACTCAAGAAAAGTTCCTCAGGACCGTGCAACGGCGAATCTGGGTCGTCACGGAACAGATGTTCGAACAAGTCATTCCGATCCTGCGGGCGAAGGCGGCTGCGGGCGCCGACGTTCGGGTGATTCGGCCGCGCGAGTCCTTCGAGCGAACCGTCCCGATTCTGGGTGCGGTACAGAGGAACTACCCAGTGCGACTCCTGCGGGAGACGCGAATCTTCCTCGCGGTGCTCGATGACAGTGCCGGCGTCTGCTTCCCTGCCCTCGACGGGAAGGTGGACATGGCGGCGATGATTTTGCTGACCGATCCGCGCGGGTACCGGTGGGCGGAGGACCTCTTCCTCGTCTTCTGGAACCAAGCCGGGGAATGGCTCGGCCTGCCAACATCACACCGTTGATGAGAACCACTGCCCACTGACCCGAGTCATGGAGATCCATGAGACAACATGCTGCCCGCCTCCCTAGTTGCGCGATACGAAAATGCTACCCCCACGCCCCTCCTAGGAAGCCGGTCAAGTGGTCGTGGTGGGCCCGACCTGACTTTCGAATCCCGTTCGCTGCGCCAAAACGCGTTTCGGGCACCGACTCCCACCGCGTTCACATGCCCCGGTTTTGAGGCCGTCCTCCGCCGCGAAACCGCAGAACAGCCGGCCGCTCCCCGAGGCGAGGGCGAGCGGGCGGTCCTGGACTTGGGCAACGGGATCGTGGTCGTCGAACTCAACACGTGATTTTCGGGTACAAGAAGCCTGACCGCGTTCGACGTCTTCCGGTCGAGCGCTTGCGTTTTATAGGCGAAATGCCTCAGTCCCTCCTGAAATCTGCCGGGTGAAAGCCCCCACGGGAACCGCGCAGACCACGTGCCGCGGCGATGCGCCTTGATCGAGACCGAATCCCTCACGAAGAAGTTCGACGGCCTGACCGCAGTGGATGGCTTGACCTTCCGCGTCCAGGAGGGTGAGGTCTTCGGCCTCCTGGGGCCCAATGGAGCCGGGAAGACGACGACGGTCCGGATGCTCTGCTGCCTCATCTCGAAGACGAGCGGCGAGGCGAGGATCGGGGACTACGTCGTCGGGAGCGACGTCGACTCGCCCAAGATCCGGAGGATGATCGGACTCGTGCCCGACAACGTCGGCCTGTACGAGAACCTGACCGCCTACGACAACCTGGACTTCTACGGGAAACTGTACGACCTCCCGGAGTCGCAGCGGAAGGCGAACATCCAGCGCTTCCTGAAGATGCTCGGGCTGTGGGAGAAGAAGGACGTCGCGGCCGGGACGTTCTCCAAGGGAATGAAGCAGAAGCTCGCGATCGCCCGCGCCCTGATCCACGAGCCCGAGGTGCTGTTCCTGGATGAGCCGACGGTCAACCTGGACCCGGAGTCGGCGAGGACGGTCCGGGACTTCCTCCTGGAACTGAAGAAGGAGAAGAAGACGATCTTCCTGAACACGCACAACCTGGACGAGGCCCAGAGGGTCTGCGATCGGATCGCGATCCTCAACACGCGGCTCATGGCCTTGGGCTCTCCGGCGGACCTGGAGCGATCCGTGGGCGGGCGGAAGACGGTCGTCCAGCTGGAGCAGGTGACCGACGCGATCCTGGGGGCGCTGAGGAAGGCGTCCCCGGCGAAGATGGCCGTGGACGGCAACCGGCTGATCATCGACGTGGCGGATCCGGAGAAGGAAAACCCAGTGATCGTCCGGGCCATCGTCGAAGCGGGGGGCGTCGTCCAGTCCGCGTCCGTATCCTCCTCGACCCTGGAGGACGCGTACTTGAAATTGGTGAGGGAGAAGACATGAGCCTGGCGCATGCGTGGGTCATCGCAGCGAAGGACCTCAAGACGTTCCTCCGGAGGAGGACGGTCCTCTACTCGACCGTGCTGCTCCCGCTCCTAATCTCCATCATCTTGCCCCTGGTCCTCCAATTCGCTGGGAAGCGGACGAACAACGTCGCCGCGCTTCCGGGATTGCTGGACGCGTTCGCGTGGTTCTACGCGATCATCCCGGCCGTCATCCCGACGCCGATCGCGTCGTACAGCATCGTCGGCGAGAAGGTCGAGAGGAGCTTGGAACCGCTCCTGGCTACGCCCGTCAGCGACGGGGAGATCCTGCTCGGGAAGAGCATCGCCGCATTCCTCCCTGCGATCCTCGCCACATATGCCGGTGCGGCGATCTTCATGTCGCTCATGGATGTGGTGACCGGGGACAAGTTGGGCTACCTGTACTTCCCGAACTGGGGCATGGCGGTCATCCTCCTTCTCCTCGCCCCGCTAGCCGCGTTGCTCAGCGTCGAGGGGAGCGTGATCGTGTCCGCGAGGGTCAGCGACGTCCGATCGGCGGCTCAGCTCGGCGGCCTCATGTTCGTCCCCTTCATCGGCATCTACGTGGCCGGCGAGATCGGCATCATTACCCTCGACACGAATACGCTCCTGATCATTGCCGCCATCCTGGCGGTGCTCGCCCTGGCTCTCTTTTTCGTAAGCAAAGCCACGTTCCAACGAGACCAGATCCTTACGAAGTGGAAATGAACGGGCATGTCGGGTGGAAGAGGAGTACGGCGCCGGGCCCACGTGGGCCGTGCGTTGGCGGGGAACGAAGCCGGGCTTCGCTTGGCGATTCGCCAACGGTGTCTCGGCTGTTGATGTACCGATTCAAGAGCCCGTGATGGACTTTAGCACGGCTTTCGAATCCCATTCGACGTGCCGAGGGGCATTTCGAACACCGGCTCCCACCGGACCCGAAGCCGCGCGCCACCGTGGAGTTAACCTTGTTTAAGGTTGCATCGGCCCCGCGGGCTCCCTCCCGGCCGCGGCCTTCCGTCCCGCGAAACGTACTTACCCTCTCCCGCCATCCTACGCCCACTCCTGGGGAGGATAGGTTGCCGAAGGCGGAGTATCTCAACTACGTCGGCGGGGAATGGGTCGGGGCGGAGAAGGGCGAGACCACCACGGTCATCAATCCCGCGAACGGCGCGAAGCTCGCGGACGTGCCGAAGGGCGGCAAGGCCGACGCCGAGGCCGCGATCGACGCGGCGCGCGAGGCGTTCGACAAGGGCAAGTGGCCGCGGATGACGCCGGGCGACCGCGCCGCGGCGCTCCTCAAGCTCGCCGCGCTGATCGAGTCGGACATGGACCGCCTCGCCATCCTGGAATCGAAGAACCAGGGCAAGACGATCAAGCAGGCGCGGGACGGCGACCTCCCCTTCAGCGTGGACAACCTGCGGTTCATGGCCGGGGCCGCACGCACCCTCGCCGGCTCGGCGTCCATGGAGTACGCGTACGGGGCCACGAGCATCCTGCGCCGCGAGCCCATCGGCGTCGTCGGCTCCATCACGCCGTGGAACTACCCGTTCATGATGGACATCTGGAAGATCGCCCCCGCCCTGGCGGCGGGCAACACGGTCGTCCTCAAGCCCGCGTCCCTCACGCCGGTCACGACGATCGAGCTCGCGAAGATCATCGAGAAGGCTGGCCTGCCTCCGGGCACGGTGAACGTGATCACCGGCCCGGGTTCCGTCCTGGGCGAGGCGCTCGCGTCCTCGGAGAAGGTGGACATGGTCTCCCTGACCGGCGACACGAGCACGGGCAAGGAGATCATGCGCGCCGGGGCCAACAACGTGAAGAAGCTCCACCTCGAGCTCGGCGGCAAGGCGCCCTTCATCGTCTTCGACGACGCGAACCTCGAGGCCGCGGCCCAGGGCGCCGTGGCCGCGTCCATGGTGAACGGCGGCCAGGACTGCACGCAGGCCGCGCGCTTCCTCGTCCAGGAGAAGGTCTACCCCAAGTTCGTCCGGCGCATGGTCGAGCTCCTCAAGACGATCCGCATCGGCGACCCGCTCGAGCGGACGACGGACCTCGGCCCCCTCGTCAGCGACAAGCAACGGGAGAAGGTCGAGAAGTACGCGTCCATCGCGAAGGGCGAGGGCGCCAAACTCGAGATCGGCGGCGCCCGCCCGAAGGGCAAGGCGTTCGAGAAGGGGTGGTACTACCTGCCCACGCTCTTCAGCGACGCCACGTTCGACATGCGCATCAGCTGCGAGGAGGTCTTCGGGCCCATCGTCACGGCGATGTCCTTCAGGACGGAGGAGCAGGCGATCGAGATCGCGAACAACGTGATCTACGGCCTGTACTCGAGCGTCTGGACGAAGAACATCCACCGCGCCTTCCGCGTGGCGAACGCGATGCACTTCGGCGCCGCGGAGATCAACGAGCACCTGCCGCTCGTGAGCGAGATGCCCCACGGCGGGTACAAGCAGTCCGGGTTCGGCAAGGACCTGAGCATCTACAGCCTCGAGGAGTACACGAACGTCAAGCACGTGTTCGTGGACATGACGGACGCGGACCGCAAGCCGTGGCACTACACCACGTTCGGCGACCCGATGTGAGGGGCCGGCCTCCGGGCCGAGGGGACGCCGCTTAGCCGGCTGGCCGCTCGGACCATACGAGGGGCAGCTTCCGCGCCGCCCACGCCGCCTCCACGCGCGCGGGGTCCAGGGCCTCCGCGCTCACGACGCCCGGGCCGACCGTCTTCTCGCCCCCCAGGCCGACCCCTATCGCCAGCCGGACCGCCGTCAGGTAGTTCACCGCGTTCGTGCTCCGCCGCCGGTTCGCCTCCTGCTGGGGGAAGACGATGTCCGCGCGGCGCACGAGCCTCTGGCCGCCGCGCGTGCCCTCCACCTCCACCGCGAGAGCCTCGTGGCCCTCCAGGGGGAGGACGAGCGCGGACGGCTCCGGGAAGGCGGCCAGGAGCGCGCGGCGGAACGGGATGCGCTGCCCGCCCACCCGCACCGTGCGGCCGTCCTCCAGCAGGCCGAGGCGCTGCAGCGCGACGAACGCCCGCACCAGGTCCGGGTTGAGGGCCGCCTTGTAGTCCACGCGGCGCACGGGCTTCCCGAGGAACCGGGGGATCGTCTTCGTCTCCTCGTGGGAGATCAGGAACGCGGTGCAGGCGCCGATCGGGGGCGGGAAGGCGAAGGACTCCGCCTCGCCCAGGGGCTCGCGCTCCTGGAGGGACCCGTCCAGCCAGACGGTCGGCCGGACGAGGATGTCCTCGAGGAACGCCTCGCGGGAGTAGAGGGGGAAGGGGCGGACGCCCCGGCCGTCCACGCTCGCGGTCCGGAGGCGGACCGCGTCGACCGCGTCGAGCGTCGCGGCCGCGGCCTTCGCGAGGACGTTCGACATCCCCGGGTCGAGGCCCATGGACACGAGCGCCGTGCGTCCCGCGGCCCGGAACCGCTCGTCCAGGCCGATCTGCTCGAGGATCCCGGGCGTGCCGCCCGGCGTCCGCGGGCCGGTCGCGGACACGTCCAGGTAGTCCGCGCCCACACGCAAGGCGGCCTCCATGATCGACAGGTTGTACTTCGGCAGGGCCGCGTTCACCACGACGTCGCACCCGCGGATCGCCCGGTCGAGGGCGGACGCGTTCTCCACGTTGACCTGGAGGGCCTGGATCGGCACGCGGCCCGGGATCGCGCCCAGGACACGCGCGCGCTCGCCCTTGCGGTCCGCGAGAAGGAGGGCGGTCACCCTCGGGTCGGTGCGGAGCTCGGAGGCCAGGGTCCGCCCCAGGCCGCCCACGCCGAGGATGGCGACCCGCATCCGTGCGTTCAGGGGACCTGGGACGGCTTAGTTCTTTCGAGCCAAATACCCGCCTTCTCCCCGCGGGCGGGGGATTCACACGGGCCCAGCGGAGCGGCGGTGGGCCGTGCGCGCCCACGTGACGACCGCGTCGGCGGTCTCCGCCGCGGACTCCCACATGGGCATGTGGCCCGCCTCCTCCAGGATCACGCGGGCGGTCGGGGCGGTCCGGCGGGAGGGCTGGGCGGCCCCGGCGACGGGGATGATCTGGTCCGCGGCCCCGTGCAGGACGAGGAGCGGCCGCGGGAAGGAGTCCAGGACCGCCGTCCGGTCCGGGCGAGCGGCCATCGCGGTCAGGCCGGCGATGATCGCCTCGGGAGGGCAGGCGCCGATGAGGTCCGCGGCCCGCGTCCGGAGGCCCGCCGCGGCGCCCGGCGCGAGCAGCTTCTCCGCGAGATCGGGGCGGAGGGCCGCGGCGCCGCTGGCACGGACCTTCTCGATGGTGGCCCGCCGGCCGGCGCGCCCCGCCTCCGTGTCCGCGCCGGGCCGGGGGGCCGCCACGCCCAGCCC
>OFHK01000031.1_pt1 | contig 45391 bp, 46 predicted proteins | sample 1521951 | NCBI WGS metagenome assembly OFHK01 (sample SAMEA2468436, study PRJEB22500) | soil metagenome | biome: Glassland; feature: Farmland; material: Clay | place: Australia | collected 2013-01-31 | depth 0.55 m
CCACTTCGGGGACCGTCATGGCATCGCTCCCATCCTCGCGACCGCGTGGGCCGCTGTTTCCAGGAACGCGGCGGACTACGCGCCGCTGCGTGCCCGCAGCGGCAGGCGCACCGTGAAGTTCACCCACAGGGCGTGGATGAATCCCAGCGGCCACAGCACCAGCCCCATGATCATGCCGGCGTTGGCCTCGGCGGGTATGGGACCGTTCCCCACCTCTGGTCCGCTGCCGGCCAGCGCGAACGCCGTGACCGCCAGCACCAGGTAGACAATGCAGATGATGAGCCAGGACAGGCGCTGGTGCCGGGCGGCGATGTAGCCGAACGACAGCCAGGTGCCCATCCCGAACAGCAGGGTCGGCAGCACCCACAGACTGTGCACGAGCGTCCAGCGGGTACCGCTGGGCGTTCTGGAATACGTCATGGGGCAGGGAGCGATCGGCTCCGGGCCCGGCTGCGCCGCTCCAGCGAGGTCGGTGCCATCGAGCCGGGCCAGGAGAAGCGAGTACAGGTGCAAGCCGCTCCGGCTCCCCGCCGCCGGGTCGATGTCGCCGAGCGGTCCAGGTCGTTCCACGTATGGCAGGAGCCGGTCATAAGTCTCCCGGGCATCGGCCGGCCGCCACGCGGGGTCTTTCGCAAGCAACTGCCCGACCAGCGCCTCCAGCCCCGGATGCAGGTCGTCGCGGCGCAGCCGCGCGGGAGCCACCGCGAGATGCTGGTGCATCAGCCCGGCGGGTGAGGTCGCGGAGAACACCGGTTCGCCGGCCAGCATCTCGTACAGCAGGCAGCCCAGGGTGTACAGGTCGGTGCGCGGCGTTGCCGGAAGGCTGTGCAGTTGCTCGGGGGCCATGTACGCCGGGGTGCCGACGGCCACTCCCGAACTCGTGATCCGCTGGCTGAGGATGCCGGCCACCCCGAAGTCGAGGATCTTCGCGGTGCCGTCACCGGTCAGCATGACGTTCTGCGGCTTGATGTCGCGGTGAATGATCCCGCGCTCGTGTGCCACGGCCAGCACCGCCGCAACCTGGGCCCCGATCCCGGCCACCCAGGGGACGGGCAGCGGGCCATGCTCGGCGATGAGATCGCTGATCGTGCAGCCGTCCACGAGTTCCATGACCAGGAAGAGCCCGCCGTCGTATTCTCCGGCGTCGTAGATGGCCGGCACACCGGGATGCTCCAGCCCGGCCGTGACAGCGGCCTCCCGCGTGAACCGGCGGACCAGATCATCGGTCTCAGCCCGCCCGGCCAGCACGTCCCCGGTCATGAGCTTCACCGCGACCGGCCGGCCAAGCCGCTCGTCCCGGCCCTCCCAGACCTGGCCCATGCCACCGCGGCCCAGCGGGCTGACCAATGCGTAGCGGCCGGCCAGGACCGTGCGCTGTGTCACACCCTCCGCCTCCTCGCAGCGGCGACATCGGTGCGGCGATTTTAACCTGGTTATCCGGGTTCAGGCTGCCGGCCGGGCAGCTTCAGCGTGCCCGCCAGCACTCCGTCGGCGAGTAGCTGTGCCAGCTCCGCGCCGCTTGCCGCGGCGGCATGAACCGCCGATTCGAGCTTCTCCATCCGCGCGAACGCACCGCCATACCGGCGCTGCTCCGCCAGCGGCAGCTGGGGCACCCGGGCCCGCCGGATGTCGGCCCGCCCGGTCCCCCCGGTCTGCACGACCGAGGTCTGCGCGTTTGCCGAGCTGCGCAATACCCCTGCCACGAAATGCGGATCGAGTTGCCGTGGATCGACCCGCAGCACGGTGAGCCCGGGACCGAGCATGTCGCCGTCGGTCGCGGCGACCCGTACTGCGAAGCGGCCCCCGGCCACTGCCACCACGATGTCCCCGCTCCGCACGGTGATCCAGCGCTCGTCCTGCGTTCCGCGGTCCGAAGCCGCCCTGCCTTCGATGACGTCCTCGGCGGTGATCACGGCCTGCTCGCCGGGCCCGAAGTCCCTGCGGGCCGGCGCCTGATGGATCGCCAGCTGCCCGGTCCGGGCAAGCTCGGCGACAGGCACGACGGTGAGTTCGCGGGGATCCCGCGCCGGCCGCAGATCGGGTAGCAGATCGTGCAGTTCCCCGGCCACCGCCGCCAGGCGATCCCGCGCCTGGGTGAACCGCTCGGCGGCATGGTCGGGGGCCAGGGCGGAAAGATGGCGCCCCGGGGTCAGATCCACCTCCTCATCGAGCAGATCGATGACCGGCACTGCCCGGCTGACCCCTGGTTCCTCGCGCGCAGTGCCCTCGCAAAACCGCTGCCACGTCATAACGATCGTGCCGGGGTCGGCCGAGCTGACCATGAGGACGCTCTGCGGTGTGTCACCGGCGGGGCGCCGCAGCAGCCAGAGATGGTGCGCCGCGGACAGCGCCACGACAGCGCGGAGGGCTCCTTTGCGCAGCAACTGCGCCCGGATCCGGCGGCCGGGCCGACGGGCGGCCGCCGCGGCGGGCATCAGCATCACCGCCAGCCCGCCGGGCGCCAGGTGGGCCAGCCCGTGCTGCACCCATGCCAGCTCTGGTTCCAGTCGCGGGGGGAGCCCGTAGATCCAGCGCGGATCGGCGGTGAGTTCCTCATGCCCCCAGCCCCGCTCGTGGAACGGCGGATCGCACAGCACCGTGTCGGCCAGCACGCCGGGGAAGGCGTCGCGGCGCAGCGAGTCATCGGTCCTGACCGTCGCGTCGCTGCCGCCCAGCTGGAAGCGGATCCCTGCCAGGCGGGCCGGGTCGGCCGCTGCATCCTGGCCGAGCAGGCGGCAGGCGCCGCCGTGGTCCCGGGCGGCAAGGAGGAGCTCACCGGTCCCGCACGCCGGATCGAGGACGGTCTGGGCGCCACCCGTCAGCGCGGCCATGAGCTCGGCGATCTCCGGCGGCGTGACAGCGGCGCGGCGGGCCTGCCCCTCCTGGAAGCGGCGCAGCAACACCTCGAATGCGTCGGCCGCCCCGAGCGCCGCGGCCAGTTCCCTGACGGCCGCGGGCGCGCTGTCCTGGCTCTTGACCAGAAGATCTCCGGCATCCGCCAGCGCCGCGGCCAGCTGCAGGTCATCTCCGGCGCGCGCCCGCAGCTCCTGCCAGGCGCGTTCCACCAGCGGGACCTCCAGCAGTTTCCCCTGGCTGCGAAGCCACGCCTCGACCTCGGCCAGCGCGAACAACGGGCTTGCCGGGGTGCCCCCCACCGGTTGCGGGAAATCGGCGTAACGGCGCCGCCAGTTGCTGACGGCCGTCCGGCCGACAGCGGCCAGCCGGGCGATGTCCGCAGCACTCACCGTAGTCTCGTCCCGCACGCTGCACACGCTACCTCATATTGTGCAGTTGACCACAAGGAATTTGCTTGTGTATTGAGTTCACATGTGCTTGGCTATAGCCGCTTCTCACAACTTGGTCCCAAGCGGAGCAGGTTCACCCCAAGGAGACCCCCATGCGCTTCTTCATCCCGGTAGCCGCGGCCGCGATCGCGCTCCCCCTGCTCGCCACCGCCTGCTCGCCAGCGACGAGCACGTCAGGACCGGCCACGAAAGCGACGTCTGCTGCGCCTGCCAACCCCAACGCTGGCCTGCTAACGGGGACTCAGCTGAAGGCGCTGCTAGCGCCCGCCTCGTGGTTCCCGTCAGGTTTCCAGCTCGACCCGAACGGTTCGGTCGACACCGGGAGCGGCTACCAGCCGCCATCGCCGCCCGGGAAGTTGACGTGCTCCAGGCTGGACGCCACCAGCTGGATTGAGCTGTCGGGTGTCGGGGGCGTGTCGTTCGCCCAGGACGACTACGTCAACCACAGCACGTCCGAGCAGTACGCCCAGGAGATCGACGTCTACCGGGGGACGAGCGCCCAGGGCGTGATGGCCGGACTGCGCAAGCTGGCCAGCACCTGCCCCCACTTCCGTGACGCACAGACCAGCAGCACCGTGACCGTGAAGCTGAAGCAGGGGCCGCACCTCGGCGACGACGCGCTCACCTTCCTGCTGAAAAGCCCACGCTGGGCGGGTGGCACCGCGCTGGAGGCCGTCCGGGTCGGGACCGCCGTCGTCTCCGTCCTCTTCTCAGCGAGCGGCGGAACCGGGAAGACCCAGGCGACCAAGCTCGCCACCCTCGTCACCACGAACCTCAAGAACAAGGCCTGACGGGCTTCCGCGCCCACCTCAGTGCCCGGATTCGGTGAGGTGCATCCTGATGATGGACCCGATGTCCGGGTCCGGGGTAAGGCCGAGCCGCTGCGCCCGGCCGGCCCGGATCCGGGCGGGCCAGCTCATCATCAGCCGTGTCACCACCGGGTCGGGGACCCAGTCGATCAGCGCGCTCGCCTCCGGCCCGCCCACCTGCTCCAGCGCGGCGACCATCTCCGCGACGGTGACGGTGAGGGCCGGCAGGATGACCGCGGAACGGCCGCCCCATGCCTGCCCGGACGAGGTGGCAGCACACAGCAGCCCGTCGATGGCGCGGGCCGGCGAGATGAGCGCCGCCCCGGTCCGCGGCTCGACCGGGCAGACCACGCGTTCACCGGCCAGCGGCTCACGGATGATGCCGGACAGGAAGCCTGTCGCCGCGCCGTTGGGCCGCCCCGGGCGCACGCTGACGGTCGGCAGGCGGACAGCCCGCCCGCGCAGGAACCCCTTCCGGGTGTAGTCCGCGAGCAGGTGCTCCCCGATGACTTTCTGCACGCCGTAGCTGGACTGCGGGTTGGGCAGGGTGTCATCGTCCACGACGGCCGGGAGTGGGTGCTCGCCCGATGCCCCGAATACGGCCACGGAACTCGCGTACACCACGACCGGATTCGTCCCGAGCGCACGGCACGAGGCGAGCAGCGCCTGGGTGGCGCGCAGATTCGCACGCATGCCGAGGTCGAAGTCGGCTTCGCATTCCCCGCTGACCGCTGCCGCGAGATGGAAGATCAGATTGGCCCCGGCGAGTGGGTGGCCATCAGCGGGTGGGTGGCCCCCGGCCAGGGCGCGGTCCAGCAGATCGCCGAGGTCACCGCGGATCACAGCCACCCGCTCGTCCGCGGCGAGATCGGCGGGGACCGGCGACTGGTCGATGATCGTCACCCGGGCCAGCGGGCGCGCCCCGCCGCCGGCCACGTCGACCGACCCCGCGGCCAGCAACTCCCGGGCGAGACGTGAGCCCAGGAAGCCCGCGCCGCCGGTGACCACCACGTTCGCCATGGCGCCTCCCCCCGACTCTGTGCGAGTCACGCCGGACGTCCGCGCCACTGGATCCGACGAGGAAGTCGAGGTCCGCGCCGGTGTCTGCCTGCTGCACATGGTCCACGTACAGCCGCTCCCAGCCCCGCCGGGGGCTGGCGAACCCGGCGGCCGTCGCCCGGTTCGGGGTGCGTCTGGAAGTCCTCCATCAGATGCCGGCCGGCCGGCTGCAGGAGGGCGGGCAGTGGGACGCCGGCTCCGATCCGGTCGAAGTCGTCGAGGGCCGATGGCACGCCGAGCCGCCCCGCGATGGCGAGCAGATGCACCACCGCGTTGGTGGACTCGCCGATGGCGGCCAGCGCCACGATCGCGTTATGGAAAGATCCGGAGGTCAGCACCTGGCTGGGCCGGCGGTCCTGCGCGACCATCTCGACGATCAGCCGGCCGCTGGCGTGCGAGGCCCCGAGCGGGCGGCTGTCCGGGGCCGGCAGCCCGGCCGTCCCGGGCAGGGTCATGCCGGCAGGTCCACCGACGCCGCCGCCATGAGCAGCGACGGAATCGGCTTGCCGCAGCCGCCGAGCAGCACGACGCCGTCGACCGGGTTCGCATGCAGCATCTCCTCGGCTGCCATCGCCGCCGTGTTGCGCCACAGCATCGCGGCCGGGCGCACCTGGGTTTCCGCGAGGGAGATGACCGGAAGGTTCAGCGGGATCCCACCCGCCTCATGGATCCCGTCCCGGACGGGGGCGGCGACCTCGTTCAGGTGCGCGTTGCACGGGGCGAGGTCGGACGCCGTGTTCGCGATCGCGATATGCGGCCGTCCTGAGAACGCATCCGCCGGCAGGCCCCGCCGCATCCAGGCCCGGTGAATGTAGGCGTTGCGATCATCGCCCGCGTACCACTGTGTGCTCCGAAGGTCAGTCACACCAGTTCCATTCCCCGGCCGATGCGCGGAACCTCATCTCACCGTCGCGGGAAATGGCTGGGTGCCCGCACCAGGCCGTTGCCGCGTCGATCCAGCTTGCTTCCGGCCCGCAAGGCCAGTGTGGACGATCACGCCAGGAAAACCGCCGCCGGTGCGTCAGCCCGCCGGCGGGCGCTGCTCGGATGGCAGTCAACCCCGGCCCGTATCGTGAAGGTGTCGCCCGCGGACAGGAGACCCCCACGATGCACGGTGCGAGCACCCCGTCAGCCAGCCAGCAGCCGGTCATAACGCAGCCAGATCCGGCGCGCGGGACCGAGTACGCGGCACTGCTCCGCCAGGTGAGGCAGGCCGGGCTGCTGGAACGGCGGCACAGGTACTACGCCTGGAAGATCACGATTACTGGCCTACTGCTGGCAGCGGGCTGGGCCGCCTTTGTGCTGGTCGGCAACTCGTGGTGGCAGCTGGCGGTGGCCGTGTTCCTGGCGGTGGTGTTCACCCAGATGGGATTCATCGGCCACGACGCCGGGCACCGGCAGATTCTCGGTTCCCGGCGCGGCAACTACGTCCTGGGTGTGCTGCACGGCAACCTGGGCATCGGGCTGAGCTACGGCTGGTGGGTCAGCAAGCACAACCGCCACCATGCGCATCCCAACACCGAGGGCGCCGATCCCGACATCATGCTCAGCGTGGTGGCCTTCACCGCTGCCCAGGCGCGGCTGAGCAAAGGCGTCACCCGGCTGATCTTCCGGTACCAGGCGTACCTTTTCTTCCCCATGCTGCTGCTGGAAGCGATCAGCATCCACATCGCGAGCATCCGCGCGCTGGCCACCCGCGCTCCGCGCCACCGGGCCTGGGAAGCCGCGCTGCTGGGCAGCCACCTGGCCGGGTATCTCACCGTCATCCTGCTCGTCCTGCCGCCGGTCAAGGCGGCCACGTTCATCCTGGCCCAGCAGGGCCTGTTCGGCCTGTACCTGGGATGCTCGTTCGCACCCAACCACAAGGGCATGCCCATCCTCAGCGCCGCCGACGGCACCGGTTACCTGCGCCGCCAGGTGCTCACGTCCCGCAACGTCCACGGCGGCTGGCTGACCGACCTGGTATTCGGCGGCCTGAACTACCAGATCGAGCACCACCTGTTTCCCTCCATGCCCCGCCCCAACCTGCGCCGGTCCCAGGCCCTCACCGCGGCGTTCTGCCAGCAGCGCGACATTCCCTACTGCCAGGCCAGCGTGGCGGGATCCTACGCCCAGGCCCTGCGCCACCTCAACGCCGTCGGCAGGCTGACGCGCCTGGCCACTGAAGGCGGTAGCGCTGCCATCGGGCCCTGACGGCTGCATTACGCAGTGAGTGGCTGTCGTTGTGCACCATCGCGTGCTCGGCGCGGAGGCAAGGCTGGCTTACTTTCCGTTGCCATTTCAGCACTTACCGTCATTCACCTTTCCGGCACACAGCGTCTAGTTCTCCCGGGCTACCCAGAAATGGCCTGTGTCTTATCCACAAGTCCGTCAGATGCCCGTGGTCGGGATCAATGACACGCTGCGGCCGGGCTTCGACGCGGTGCGTATCCATGCCGCGCTGGCGCATGTGATCGGTTCACCGAGCGCGGCGGGTGCCGTGGTGCTCACGATGCGGCTCCCCGACCCCGGGCAGATGCTCCGCCTGCCCGGCGCGCTGGCACGCCCGCTGGCGAGGCGTACCCACCAGGTCAACCAGGTCCCCCTGGACCAGGTGGCGGAGCAGTTCGGCACGCTGCACCTCGATGCGGCCCGGGACAGCCAGACCTACGACCGCCGCATGTTGGAGCGTGGACCGGCTGCATCCCAGTGAGCGCGGTCACCGGCTCGTCGCCTGCCGTTTTCACGACCAGCTCGCCGCGTATGGCCACCCGGTCGGGCCACGCCCGGGGACCGAGCCGACCAGCCCACCGCCATCCCGCCACGCTGAACTCACCTGGATGGCGACCAAAGGCACCGCATGGGTGCTGCGCCGGCGCACGGACCTGGTCCCCTACCTGCTGGCGACGACGGTGCGGGAGTACTGCCGCGGGGAGCAGCCAGAGCTGCCGGCCATAGGATCCACGGATGGATGCCAGCCGGCTCGCTGACCAGATCGACGTCGCACTGCGCGCGCGGGGCACACCTGACCGCGCGGAGCGGGAAAAGGCCTACCTGAAGAGCGAGTCCGGGCACTACGGCGTGAGTGTGCCCGATATCCGCTCGGTGGCCAGAGCCGTCGCCTCCCAGCATCCCGGGCTGAGCCGCGATGACCTGCTGGCGCTCGTGGGTGCCCTGTGGGCGGTGCCGGTTCACGAGCGGCGCATGGCTGCGGTCGAGTTGCTCCGCATGTTCCACGACCGTCTGTCCGGACCGGACATCGCCGCGCTGGAGCGCCTGCTGCGGGAGTCGCATACCTGGGCGCTCGTCGACCCGCTCGCCGCGGCGGTGGCCGGCCCGCTCGCCGAGCGCCACCCCGGCCTAGGTGCGGTGCTCGATAGCTGGGCAGGCGACCGCGACTTCTGGATCAGGCGTTCCGCGCTGCTCGCGCTGCTTGGCCCCTTGCGCCGCGGCGAAGGCGACTTCGAGCGCTTCGCCAGATACGCCGATGCGATGCTCGAGGACAGAGAGTTCTTCATCCGCAAGGCCATCGGCTGGGTGCTGCGCGAGACCGCCAGGAAACGGCCCGGCCTGGTCTGCGCCTGGCTGCTACCGCGAGCGGCGCGGGCTTCAGCAGTGACGATCCGCGAGGCCATCAAGCCGCTGTCCGGGGAGCAACGGACGGCCGTCCTCGCGGCCCGGTAATACCTCACGGCACCAGCACATCTGGCGGCCAGCAGCACCAGCGCTGGCGGATGAGCGGGCGCGGGCTCAGAGGAACCCGGCGAGCAGGACCGCGATGACACCGGCGAGGAAGATCCCGTCGAAGGTGCCGGCGCCGCCGATGGACGCGACCGGCGCACCCAGCCGCCGCACCTTGCCCAGGTTAGCCAGGTCGGCCCCGGCCAGCGTGCCCAGCGTGCCGCTCACGTACGCAAGGCCCGCCATCGCCGCGGGGTGGAACAGGAAGGCGGTCAGCACAGCGAAAATCCCGGGCAGCAGCGCGGGAACCGCGATGCCCAGTCCCGGCACCGGGCGCGCCACCAGGTGCACCAGGACGCCGACGATGGCGATGGCGGCAAACGCCTGCCAGCCGAGCCGGTCATGGATGATCAGGTACACCGACAGCGCCGCGGGCACCAGCGCACCACCCAGGTTCACCGCCACCACTGCGGAACGGCTGCGCAGCACGGGCACGAAGTAACGGATCCCGAACACGCTGACGTATGGTTCCATCTGCACCGCGCTGACCCGGTACCTGGCGACCGGGATGTTCACGGCGCTGCCCAGCAGGACGGCGAGCAGCAGCAGCGCGGCGATCCACGGAGCGATGCCGAGGCTGGCCAGTGCATAGGTCAGCACACCCACCAGCAGGAAAACGGCCAGCGCGACAGCGAGGAAGACCGCCGCGAGCAGAAACGGCCCCGCCAGCGGCCAGTAGAGGAACGGCGGCCGCGTGACCCGGCGCGGCGGGCCATCTCTCCAGACCACGTTGCGCCCTCTCCTGCCGCGGCGCTCCCGGCACACCCGGCAGACGGGTCAGGGCAACTCGCGACATGACGTGATTCGAGCGTCAACTCACACTACCTGCCGGCCAGATCCTTACATCCCGGCGGACAGGCCTGGCGCACGGCAGTGGGCCGGACGGAATGATGCTGGCATGACCGGTACCTTCAGCGCCCGCCGGCGGGATGTGCTGCTGACACTGCTCCTGGGCGCCGTCAGCGTCGCCGCCTACCTGCTCTACCCGGTCCTGAACCATGGCCCGGCCAGGATCTTCCTTCGCACACCACTGGACCGCGTGATCCCGCTTGTCCCGGTCATGGCCATCCCGTACCTGTCGCTGATCCCGCTGATCATCCTCGCGGCCGTCGTCTTCGCCGTCGCCGACCTGCGCCGGTTCCAGCAACTGGCCCTGGCCGTGACACTGGCGCTGCTGATCAGCTACCTGGTCTACGCGCTGGCGCAGTCCTATGTCATCCGGCCCTCCCCAACCGGCCGGGACTGGCTGAGCGCGGCGGTCCGCCACGTGTACGCACTCGACCAGCCCTACAACGACTTCCCCAGCCTGCACACCTCGCTGTCGGCGATCGTCGCCATCCTGTGGTGGAGGGTCCACCGGCGGACCGGGGTGGCCGTCGCGATCTGGTGCGGCCTCATCGTCGCCTCGACGGTCCTGATCCACCAGCACTACCTGGCCGATATCGCCGGTGGCCTGGCCGTCGCCTGGCTCGCCGTGGCAGCCGGTGGCCGCATCGTCGGCGCCATTCACCGCGGCCACCCTGGTACGCCAGACGGCGAAGGTCGCACCAGGCTGGGCCCCATGGCCCGGTAAGCCCTCACGTCACGGGACGGAATCTGGACAGGGCGCTGGCGTAATGGCGTGTGCCCCGGGCGCTAACCGGGTGTCATCCCGCGCTGCCCTTCAGCTACCTGCCTGCTGCGCCGGCACTAAGGGGAATCACCCGCGACCGGTACAACAGCGTCCCGCCCGACTCGGGTGGACGCTATATCTATCTGCGGGACGACGGCTCTGGCGAGTACTGGTCCCCTTCGTGGCAGCCCACTCAGCGCAAACTCGACCACTACGAATGCCGGCACGGGCTTTCGTACACGCAGATCGCCTCGCGGTACCGGGGCGTGCGCGCGGAGATCCTGTACTTCGTGCCGCTTGACGAGACGCTCGAGGCCTGGCGGCTGCGGAACTCGAACGAGCGTGACGTTCCGGTCCGCATGTCGGTGTTCTCGCCGGTGGAATTCTGCCTGTGGGGACGCCCAGGACGACGCGACGAACAGTGCTCTACGAGCACCTGGAACGGTCGGTGCACTACACGCTTGACCGGCTCGGCCCGCACGCGCTGCCGCTCATCGGCAGGGCTGACTGGAACGACTGCCTGAACCTCAACTGCTTCTCGGACACTCCCGGGGAGCCGTTCCAGACGACGGCGAACAAGCAGGGCGGCGGTGCCGAGTCGGTGTTCATCGCCGGCCTGTTCATACTCGCCGTCACCGAACTCGCGGAGATCGCCGAGCGGCGTGGCCTGGCCGGCGACGCCACCGACTACCGGGCTGAGGCGAGCAAGATGGCTGGCTCCGTCGTCGAGCACGGCTGGGATGGCGCGTGGTTCCGCCGCGCCTACGACTATTTCGGCAATGCCGTCGGCTCGTGCGAGAACGAGGAGGGCAAGATCTTCGTCGAGCCGCAGGGCATGTGTGTGCTGAGCGGCTTCGGCGTCGAGGACGGCCTGGCGACCCGGGCGCTCGACAGCGTGCGTGAGCATCTGGCCACCGACCACGGCATCATGCTGCTTCACCCCGCATACACCCGTTACCACGTCGAACTGGGCGAAATATCGTCGTACCCGCCTGGCTACAAGGAGAACGCCAGCGTCTTCTGCCATGCCAATCCGTGGGTGATGATCGCCGAGGCGATGATCGGCCGGGGCGCAATTCAGGCGGCGGCCGCCGGGTCGCCCACCTCGCGGTCGACGGCGAGCCGATCACGGGAACGCTCGTCCCACTGGCACCGCCAGGCGCGACGGTGAACGTCGAGGCGGTCACCGGGTAAGAGGCACTTTTCACGGCTCCGGCACTGACATATCAGGACGAAAAGGACGCCAGAGTGGGCCGGAGCCGTGAAATGTCGCGGAATCCAGGGTGCCGACCCGGTCCGTGCTAGGAGGCTGCCGCCGGTACCGGCCGCGTGCCGCGGCGGGCGAAACGTTCCCGCTGCTCCGCGGTCAGATGCTGATCACGAAAAAAGATGACCCCGTGGTCACCCCAGGCCTGCCGCACCGCTTCATACGTCGCGGCGGGTAATCGCAGGACAGATCGAGCCCGCGGATCTCCGTGCCGATCAGCCCGCCCAGCCGGCGCACTTCCGGCAGGCCTGCTGTCATCGCGCCCGCTCCCTCCGCGGCAGCCGCAGCCATGCGGCCGTACCATCAGCCAGCGCCCCAACGCCAGCGATCAGCTCCCATCAAGCGATCAGCTCCCATCATCAGCCCGGATCGCCATCCGGGGCAGTCCTCGATGGCCGCATCAGGCCGGCTTTGGGTGTGCTCACGAACCCGGGGGCGACGTTGCCGTTCAGCGGGCCGAAGGCGCCGTCCCCGCCCCGTGATATAGGCCGAGACACAGCAGCGACGAGGCCAGGCCGGGGAAGGTCTGGGTGTCCCATCCGGTGAGAGCTTTCCAGCGCTCCAGCCGGTACTTCGCGGTGTTGGGATGGATGTGCAGCAGCCGTGCACAGGCGGAGATGGAGTAGCCGCTGCTGGCATAGGCGCGGACCGTCTCCGGCAACCGCGGATACTCCGCGGCGATCTCGGCGCCCCCCGACAGCAGGCCGGCCAGACGGTGCTGCTGGGCATGAAGCAGGGTCATGAGCCAGTCGCCGGCGAAATGGACATCCCGGCCCGCGGCGTGCGCCAGGCCGAGCGCGTCGAGCGCGTCGGCGAGACTCGCCGACGCGCCCACCAGGCCTGCCCGCGGCAGGCCAGTGCCGATCCGCAGCTGGATATCGCGATGGGACTGGCGCACGATGGCGGCCAGGCCGGCCTGGAGTCCCTGGCTGATCAGGACCGCCCGGCCGGCGTCATGGACGCAGATCGCCGGAGTGGCTGACGCTTCCAGCGCGGAGTCCAGCCGGTCCACGGCCTCCTCGTCGAGCGGGCCGGCGCAGGCGACGACGAACTCGCCGTCCGGGTCGAAGCCGAGCGCGCGGGCCAGCCGGGCGGCTCCGTGGGCACCATCGGTCAGGGCTTGCAGGAACTGCCGCCGCAGGGTCAGGCGCGTCGCCACCCGGGTGCGCAGCTCGGTGGCGTGCGCGTCGGCGACGGCCGCGGTGAGGCGGTGGAACCACAGCCACACCGGCGCCACCTCACCGGCCAGCTCCGGGGTGAGGTCCGGGTCGTGTCTTTTCGCACCGGCCAGCAGCTCGTTCCAGATCTCGCGGTAGGCGATGTGGTAGGCCTCGACGACATCCGGCAGCGCCAGCTGGGCGGCGGCCCGCCGGCGGCCGACCGCCCTGGTCTGCTCCAGCGCACTGGCCGTGGGCGGGCGGCGGGTCCTGAGGCCGGTGACGATGGTCTCGATCTGTGCTCGCACGTCGCGATGGTGCTCGGCGTACGGCAGCTTCGCGTAGCCGGGGACCTCGGCCCTGATCCGGTCCGTGATATCGCGGGAGAGCTCACCGACCCGCGCGGACAGCGACTCAAGCAGGTTCTGGGCACCGGGCATACGGCTCGCCTCCTGTGGACTTCACGAACAGTAGGCCACACGTTCGGGAAATTTCGCATCGATCAGAGGGGGCGCGGACTGTGATCATAGTGAAGTTCCCGATTTGGATCGCCGAAGGAGATGCTTACCATGGCTGTCCGATCGCTGGACGATCGTTACCTGCTCGAGAACGGTCTCGTCCACCTGACCGGTGTCCAGGCGCTGGCCCGGCTGCCGCTGGACCTGCTGCGGGCCGACCGGCGGGCCGGCCGCGCCACCGCCGGTTTCATATCCGGTTACGAGGGCTCCCCGCTGGGGGGATACGACCTGGAACTGAGCCGCAGCCAGCGGCTGCTCGACGCTCTCGGCATCGTCTTCCGGCCTGGCGTGAACGAGGAACTTGCCGCCACCGCTGTCCAGGGCTCGCAGCTCGCCTCCGCGTCGCCGGATAAGACAGTCGACGGCGTGATCGGGATCTGGTACGGCAAGTCGCCGGGGCTGGACCGGGCCACGGATGCGCTGCGGCACAGCAACCTGATGGGCACCCATGCCAGCGGCGGGGCACTGGCCCTGGTCGGCGACGACCCGGCCGCCAAGTCCTCCACCGTCCCGGGCGCCTCCGAACTGCTGCTCGCCGACCTCGGCATGCCCACCTTGTACCCGGCCGACCCGCAGGAGGCCCTCGACTTCGGGCTGCACGCGGTCGCGATGTCCCGCGCCAGCGGGCTGTGGGTGGCGATGAAGATCGCCACGAATGTCGCCGACGGCTCCGGCACCGTGCAGGTGCATCCGGACCGGGTGGTCCCGGTTGTGCCGGAGCATGCGGTGGCGCACCAGGTCACCGCGACGATGCTGCAGCCCGTGCTGGGCGAGCTGGAACGCAGCCGCGACGGGGCCCGGCTGGCGGCCGCGCGCGAGTATGCCGCGGTGAATGGCCTCAACCGGGTAGTGGCCGGCGGCAAGGACGACCGGGTGGGGATCGTGGCGGCCGGCAAGACCTTCCTCGACCTCCGGCAGGCCCTGCGCATCCTGGGGTTCGACGACGCCGAGCTCGCCCGGCGCGGCGTGCGCCTGCTCCACCTCGGCATGATCCACCCCCTGGAACCGTCCGCCGTCACCGGCTTCGCCGCGGGCCTGGCCGAAATCGTGGTGGTCGAGGAGAAGCGGCCCTTCATCGAGAGCGCGCTCAAGGACCTGCTGTACGGGCGGCCGGCAGCGCCCGCCGTCAGCGGCAAGCGCCACCCCGACGGCACACCGCTGCTGCCGCCCGGCGGCGAACTGGACCCCGACACGATCGCGGCGGCACTGGCCGCCCGGCTCGGCGCGATCGGCGGGTTCCCGTCCGTGGACCACTGGCTGTCCGCCAGCAGCCCGCCGCGGCAGCACATCGAGCTGCCGCTGCTGCCCCGCACCCCGTATTTCTGCTCCGGCTGCCCGCACAACAGCTCGACCAAGGTGCCTGACGGCTCACTTGTCGGGGCCGGCATCGGCTGCCATGCGATCGTGGCGCTGATGGACCCGGGCAGTGTCGGGACCGTGACCGGGCTGACCCAGATGGGCGGTGAAGGCGCCCAGTGGATCGGCATGGAGCCATTCGTCGGGCAGCGCCACCTGCTCCAGAACCTCGGTGACGGGACCTTCCACCACTCCGGGAGTCTCGCCATCCGGGCGGCGGTGGCCGCGGGGGCGGCCATCACCTACAAGCTGCTCTACAACTCGGCTGTCGCGATGACCGGCGGCCAGCAGCCCGCCGGGAAGATGGCCGTTCCCGAGCTCGCCCGGGAGCTGATGGCCGAAGGTGTCAAGCGGGTCATCGTCACCACCGGCCAGCCGCGGCGGTACCGGCGCGCGGGACTGCCCCGGGGCGTCGAGGTCTGGCCCCGGGACCGGCTGATCGAGGCACAGGAGACGCTGGCCAAGGTGCCCGGTGTCACCGTGCTGGTGCACGACCAGGAATGCGCCACCGAACTGCGCCGCAAGCGCAAGCGCGGCCTGGCCCCGGACCCGGCCATGCGGGTGATGATCAACGAGCGGGTCTGCGAGGGATGCGGGGACTGCGGGCAGAAGTCCAACTGCCTGTCCGTCCAGCCGGTGGTCACCGAGTTCGGCCGCAAGACCCAGATCGACCAGTCCTCGTGCAACAAGGACTACTCCTGCCTGGACGGCGACTGTCCCTCGTTCCTGACCGTCATCGGTGGCCGGGGCAAGGCCCGGCGGCGGCTCGCGCCACCGCTGGAGCCCGCCGGCCTGCCGGAACCCGCGCCGACGACCGCGCCCGGGCCCCACACCACCCGGATCACCGGGATCGGCGGGTCGGGCGTCGTCACCTTGTCCCAGGTCCTGAGCATGGCCGCGACCATGGCGGGGCGGCACGTCCGCGCACTCGACCAGACGGGGCTGGCCCAGAAGGGCGGCGCCGTGGTATCCGACGTCAAGATCGCCGACGGCCCGCACGAGCAGGCGAGCAAGGCCGCGGCCGGGGAGTGCGACCTGTACCTGGGCTGCGACCTCCTGGTCGCCGCAGACGCCAGGTACCTCGCCGCGGCCGATCCCGCCCGCACCGTGGCGGTCGTGTCCACCGCGGAGGTGCCGACCGGGAAGATGGTCATCGACACCGGGACCTCGTTTCCCGACACCGCGCAGATCCTCCGCCGCATCCGGGAAGCGACCAGGGCAACCGACGCCGTCTTCCTCAACGCGCGTGAGCTCGCTGAGGTCCTCCTCGGCGACGACCAGTTCGCCAACATGCTGCTCACCGGCGCCGCCTACCAGACCGGCGCCCTCCCGGTACCAGCCGATGCCATCGAGGAGGCGATCCGGCTCAACGGGGTCAAAGCGGAGGCGAACCTGCAGGCGTTCCGCCGCGGCCGCCAGGCTGTGGCCAGGCCCGCCGACCTCGCCGCCACCGTGGCCGATCTGCGGGGCAGCACGCCCGGGGCGGGGCCTGCGATGACCGATGAGGCCCGGGCACTGGCCGGCATCGTGCAGGCCGAGCCGGGGTCGGAGCTGGCCCGCCTGGCCGGGATCCGGGTGGCGGACCTGGTGGCCTATCAGGACGCTGCATATGCGCGCACGTACGCCGAGACCGTCGAGAAGGTCCGCCGGGCCGAGGCCCTCCAGGCCGGCCACAGCACGGAGCTGGCCGAAGCGGTGGCCCGTTCGCTGCACACGCTGATGGCCTACAAGGACGAGTACGAGGTGGCCCGGCTGTCCCTCGATCCGGCCGCCGAGACCGCGGTGAGGGCGCAGTTCGGTGCGGGGGCGAAGATCTCCTACCGGCTGCACCCGCCGGTGTTCCGGGCGCTGGGACTACGGCACAAGATCGAGCTCGGCCCCTGGTTCAAGCCGGTATTCCGGCTGCTCGCCGCGATGCGGCGGCTGCGCGGTACCCGGCTCGACGTGTTCGGCTACGCGACGGTGCGCCGGATAGAACGCGAACTCATCGCCGAATACCGGCAGGTGATCGAGCAGCTGATCACGGTGCTGCGGCCCGGGAATCACGCACTGGCGGTGGAGATCGCGGCACTGCCCGGCCTCGTCCGCGGATACGAGGGCGTCAAGCTCGCCGCCGTGGCCCGCTACCGGGAACGGCTGGGCGAGCTGACCGGGAAGCTGGAACAGGAGCAGACAGCCAGCCACACCTGACAGCTCAGCCGGGTGCCTCTGGCAGGGTAGAGGTATGGCGACTGGTCCTGCACACCGAAACGTGATCATCGAGCGCATCGCGAACGGCCGGTTCACCGTCACCAACGCCCGAGGCGGGCAGATCACCTTCGGGAGTGGGGACGACGCCGGCTTCACCCCGACGGAATTGCTGCTGGCCGCCATCGGCGGTTGCACGGCCATTGATGTGGACATCCTGACGTCACGCCGCGCTGAACCGGAAACGTTCGAGGTGCTCGTCGACGCGGACAAGGTACGCGACGCGGGGGGTAATCATCTCACCGGCATCGAGGTAACGTTCCGGATCGTGTTTCCACGCACCGGCCAGGGCGATGAGGCCCAGGCACTGCTGCCGGACGTGGTGAAGAAATCGCACGACCGGCTTTGCACAGTTGGCCGCACGGTCGAGATCGGCACGCCCATCGCAACCCGGATCGGGTAAGGCGGGCCGTCTACGCGCGCTGGAGGGCAGGGGCCTGGTCGAGGGTAAGGCGCACCCCGGCACCGCCGTCTGTACCCGGCGACGCTGACCGCCCAGGGCCGCAAGGTCCTGGCTGCGTGCGACGAGGCGGTAGACGCCGTCGAGCGGGAGATGCTCGCCGGCCTGGACCCACAGCAGACTGCCACCCTGCGGGAAGGGCTGCTCATGGCGGTGCGGGGGCTACGCTCGCTGCCACAGTGTGGCTGAGCTGGGCCTCCACCGCATCCGGCCGTGGGATACGTGTCGCAGCGGTGGAGGTAGGCCACGGATGTACATACCCGGGTCAATGCCCGCTGCCGCAGAACGCGGGCCTTACGGGCGGTCTTGCGCGGTATGGCCCGGCGGGTGGCACCGGCCGGGTTAGGTTGAATGCCGTGATCGGTCGTTTCCGGGCTCACTGGCGCCGGCCGCCGCTACTGGCGACTGTCTGCGCAGTGACGGCCAGCGCGGTGACGGCCAGCGCAGTGACGGCCAGCGCGATCGCGGGCTGCACGCCGGCTGGCCGGCCCGTGGCGCTGCCCAGCCGGACACATGCTGTGCCCGTCACCGGCGCTCCGTCCCACCCGCCTGCTTCCCCCCGCGGGACGGCGCCGGCCAGCGTCGTGCCAGCGGTCCGGGGCGGTCCGGCGCGTCTGGCCGGTCAGCTCACCACCGCCGAGAGGGTGCTTGGCGAAGGCAATGTCTCCCCGGCGGCCATGGTCACGCAGGCGCTGATCGTCCAGTTGGCCTGCCTGCGGCTGGCGGCGCACCCCGGCTGGGCCAGCGTGGCGGCCGCGAAGGTGGCGCCGGCGCAGCGCGCCGCTGCCGCCGCCGACATCGCGGCCACGACGGACCTGGTCGCGCTGACGCCGCCGGCGGCCAGGCTGCCCCCCTGGCGGATCATCGCAGCCCAGACCCCGGCGCGGCTGCAAGCCGACTACCAGGCCGCACAGGCCGCCACCGGGGTCGGGTGGTCCTACCTGGCAGCGATCAACTTCGTAGAAACCGATTTCGGCCGCATCATCGGCCCCAGCAGCGCGGGCGCGCAAGGGCCCATGCAGTTCCTCCCGTCCACCTGGGCGATCTACGGCCATGGCGACATCCACCGCCCCAGGAACGCGATCCTTGCCGCCGCCCGGTTCCTGCGCGCCCACGGCGCACCCGGCAACATCAGCTCCGCCGTGTACGCATACAACCCCAGCTGGCTGTATGTCGACGCGGTACTGCGCTACGCCCGCCGGCTGCGCGCCGACCGGCACGCCTTCGCCAGCTACTACAGCCGCCAGGTGATCTACCGCCTGGGCAGAGGGTGGGTCCTGCTGCGATCCGGCTACGGGATCAACCCCGCCATCCGGGTCATCCGGCTGGATCCATGACCCACTCCCCACGCAGCTGAAAGTTCCTGCGCGCCGCAGGTGCCGGCCTGCCACCTGTGCGCGGAGACGAACCGCCGGGCAGCGTTCGGCTTACTGCTGCCTGGCGCGCTGCGCTGAGAGCAGCGGTATGGCCGCGATTGCGGGCAGCCCGGTGCCGCTGGCGGGCGCGGAACATCTGCCCGGGAGCGGTGCGCATGACTTCGCGGGCCAGTTCCGCCGGGATTACAGCTTGGCAGCGCTCGCTGGCGCCGGTGCGGTGCTCATCGCCCACACATCGTATGCCGACGACGGCGCGGGACACATGACCGCACCTGTCTTTGTCTCCTGAGCTGGGAGAGGAGGACCTTGGACTCTGCCAGACGCCCGCACCAGGCCCGAGGCTTGGGAATCTAGGCGTAAACCGGACGGCCCGGTCGAGGGGTCATTCTGCTTATGAGCAAGAGGGATGGGAATTCAGCACATGCGTAACTCGCGGATCGCCGTTCTTGCGGTCGCGGTAATGGCCTTAGCCACCGCTTGCGGAAGTGGGCACATAGGCCAATCACCGGCCGTGACAGCCACGCCTGCGGCGAGGACCCTGGCGAATTTCGTCGGTAAGGGGCTGGCGACCGCGCTGGATGACGCGCAGGCTGACGGCTTCTCCAACCTCGCGAGCCACGATGCGAGCGGGCGGGCGCGTATCCAGATTCTTGACCGTGACTGGAAGGTCTGCTTCCAGACGCCTGCGGCTGGTACCACTGTCAGCACCGGCAGCAAGGTCGACTTCGGTGTGGTCAAACTTGACGAGACGTGCCCGGCCACCGACCAGGGCGCCCAGTCACCCTCCCCGGTATCAGAGGGCCAGGCGATGCCGGATCTCATCGGCAAGAGCCTGAACGTGGCCGTCGGCTCACTGCCGTCCAGCACGAGCATCACCTTCAAGGACATCAGCGGCCGGGATCGTGTGATCATCATCCAGAGCAACTGGAAGGTCTGCTCGCAGGACCCCAAATCCGGCGCACAGTTCAACGGCCAGCCCGTCACCTTCGGCGTGGTGAAGTTCGGGGAGGCCTGCCCCTAACGGCGGCGCGAGACGGCGACGGTGTGGCCGGGCACGGTTCATCCGGCCGGGCCGGTGGCCAGGATCACCGTCGCCGTGTGCGCCTGGCCGGCCTGGTCGGTCCAGCCGACGGTGACTTTGTCACCGGGGTGCTGGGTCACCAGCGCGTCCTGCACGCCGGAGGACGAGGTGATGGGATGCCCACCGAGCGAGGTGATCACATCTCCGGCCGCCAGGCCGGCCCGGGCCGCGGGCGAGCCCGCCTGCACCCCGGCGACTGCCGCACCGGAAACCGGGCTGTCTGACTGCAGCCCCACGCCCAGGAAGGCGGTGGCGCCGATGTGCACGGTGGCTGATGACTTCCCGGCCCTGATCTGGCCGGCGACCGAGTCCGCCTGGCCGGAGGGGACGGCATAGGCCCGCGTCTGGGTCAGCCCGGATTTCACCCGATATCTGGTCGACCCGGCGGTGTTCATGCCGATCACCTGCCCGGCGGTGTTGACGAGCGGGCCGCCGGAGTAGCCCTGCCTGATCCCCACGTTGCTGCGGATCAGCCCGGTCAGCTGCTCAGCGTTCCCGGACGGCCCGTCAGTCGCGGCGATCGACTGGTGCAGGCTGGTGACCTGCCCGGTGGCGACCGCCGGGGTGCCGCCCCTGCCGTCGGCATTGCCGAGGGCGACCACCTTGTCCCCCACCCTGACATCGGAGGAGTCACCCAGGGCCACGGTGGCCAGGCCGGACGCGTTCTGCAGCCGCAGCACGGCAATGTCCCGCTCCTCGTCGTAACCGACCACGACCGCCCGGTAAGTGCGGCCGTTTCCGACATCCCTGGCCGTGATCGAGGTCGCCCCCTCGATCACGTGGTTGTTGGTCAGCACGATCCCGGAGGGGGTCAGCACCATCCCGGTGCCGGCGGACGTGGCCCGCTGATACCCGAGCGTGGAGGTGATGTCCACCAGGGCCGGGTTCACCCTGGCAGCGATCTGTTCGGCGGTCAGGGCGCCGGGTGCAGCCGGGCGCACCGCGACCAGCGAGCCCACCGTGGCTGCGAGCGCGAGCACGCCAGCGGCAGCGCCAAGGGCCAGCCGCCGGCGGCGGCGAGGCGATGGGCCACGCGGCGCCTCCCCCGCACCGCCGGGACCCGGCGGGCCACCCGGTCCCTCACCGGATGGCTGTGGCAGGTATGGTCCCCCCTGAACGGGCCGATACCCGATGCTCATGGCCCCGCGCCCCCTCGTAACGCAGCCCCTTGCCTGTCCCCTACTGCCATCATCCGACCAGAACCTGGGCACCGGTTCGGGAAGGGCTGCACGGGCGCTGAATGTGCCGGGCTATCCCTGCGCCGGGTGGCCGCGGGTCAGGGTGATCACGTAGCCGGATAGGAGGATCGGCACAAGCCCTACGTGGGCGGGGACCTGGCCCAGCCCCAGCCCCCGCCCACGCTGTCAAACCGGAAGGCGTCGCCGGGGCGTTACCGTCAACGTGGCTGGTGTTGCGAGGATCGATGTGTGGTGTTCAGGTGGGGCGTGGGCCGAGGCACGGGTGGTCGGGGTCGATGGCCCGCATGACGCGGCGGCCGATACTGGTCAGCTGCCGGATCTGGGCCTTGGTCAGCGCGCCGAAGACATAGCCGCGGACGGCCTCGACATGTCCCGGTGCGGTGTCGACGACCTTGGTCCAGCCATCGCCGGTGAGGATGGCCAGGGTGTAGCGGCCGTCGCTGGGGTCAGGAGTGCGGCGTACCCAGCCGCGTTTCTCCAGCCGGCGCCATCCGTCCTACAGCGGGATCGCGCTCGTGCTCGCCGGGATCGCCCCCTGGCATGTGATGATGTGCGGAGCCTGGTGGCCGTCGCGATCCTGGGCGGGGCAGGCCTGGCGGTGCGTATCCGCGCCGAGGAGCGGCAGCTGACCCAGGCGCTGGGCACCGAGTACCAGCACTTCGCGGGTGGCCGCAAGCGGCTCGTGCCCGGGGTGTGGTGAAGGCTGGGTAGCCTGCTGCCCATGGACCAGTCGGCGGACACCAACGCGGCCATCTGGCAGTCCGGGGAGGTCGTTCAGACCTGGACGGCGGAAACGGAGCAGCGCGAGCGCGGCCAGGTGGCGCAGCGGCGGCTGATGGCCGTCCTGCTCCCCTTCGGCGAGCAGGAGGCATTCACGTTCCTGGATCTAGGAGCGGGGACCGGGGCTGCGTCGCGCGCGATCCTCAGCCGGTACCCGCGCAGCACTGCCATACTCGCTGACTTCTCATCCGGGATGATGAGCGCGGGCGAGCAGGCGATGCAGCCGTTCGCGGGACGCTACCAGTACGTCGAGTTCGACATGTCGGCCAGCGGGTGGCCCGCGGCGATCCCGGCGGCGCTCGATGCGGTGGTGACCTCTTTGTGCGTTCACCATCTGCCCGATGACCGCAAGCAGGGCCTGTTCACTGAGATCTTCGAGCACCTCGTCCCTGGCGGCTGGTACCTGAACTACGACCCGGTGCGCGCGGAGGATCCCGTGGTCGAAGCCGCCTGGCAGCGGGCGAATGACCATGACGACCCGGAAGCGGCGAGCAAGCGGCTGAATCGCACGCCCCAGGAGCAGGCCCGCTGGGACAATCACGTGCGCTACATGATCCCTCTCCGCCAGCAGCTGGACTACCTGCGGTCAGCTGGATTCCACGGCATCGATGTCTACTGGAAGCACCTGGAGAACGTCATCTATGGCGGGTACCGCCCCGGCTGAGGGGTGAACAGCACGGCGCTCAGCCCCCGGGTTCGAAGCCCAGTGTCACGAGGTATTCCAGCGCGCCGACGTACTGGTGATGCGGGGTGTTGCCGACGCCCGCGTCGGTGCCCACGATGATCCGGACCCCCATCTCGTGCATTGCCTTGACATGCTCACCGACCGCGAGGCCGGGAGCAGATAGGATTCTCCGCCTCCCACGGAGCAAGCAATCCCGGCGTCGTCGCCAACATCGCCGCGTTCCGGCACGGCGAGGCATGGCTGGACGAAGTCCTCGCCTACCTCGGTCCAGATGCCTTCTGCCCGGGCAGGGGCAAACCGCCCCACGGCAGGATCGCAATGTTCATCCCGGTTTCGGGGTTGTGGCCTGCTGAGGCCGCGGCAGGTGCTGTAAGGATGTCGTTGTGGCGTGGGTCGAGTTGGACGGTGCCGTCAACGTGCGTGACCTGGGCGGGCTGCCCACCGAGGACGGCGGCAAGACCGTCGCTGGCAGGCTGCTTCGCGGCGATAACCTGCAGGAGCTGTCACCGGCGGACATTGCCATGCTGGTGGGCGAGATCGGCCTGACTACGGTCGTGGACCTGCGCAGCCTGGCCGAGCTGGCGGCCGAGGGCCCGGCGCCGCTGGACGGCGTCGCGGGTGTACGCCACGCTCACCACCCTGTGCTTCCCGAACTTGGATCGGCTACGGACGTGGTCAGTGACGCCTTGCTGACCCGGGATGACCACGACCGGTCCCGTTACCCCAGCGATCCCCTCTGCGGGCACTACCTGGGCTACCTGGAAGACCGCCCCGACCAGGTGGTGGCGGCGGTGCACAGCGTCGCGCACTCTGACGGCGCCGCACTGGTCCATTGCGCGGCGGGCAAGGACCGGACCGGGGTGGTCGTGGCGCTCGCGCTCAGCGCCGTCGGCGTCCGCCAGCAGGCCGTGATCGCCGACTACGCTGCGAGCGGTGACCGGCTGGGACCGCTCCTGGGTCGCCTGCGCAGGTCACCGACGTACTCGAGCGATGTCAACAGCAAACCTGCCAGGTCGCAGCGACCGCGGCCGGAAACGATGGCGGCGTTCCTGGAGCAAATGGACTCCCGCTACAGCGGGGCCGCCCGGTGGCTGACTGATCACGACTTCAGCCAGGATGACCTGCGCCTGCTCCGCGCCAAGCTCCTCCGCCCCTGAACACCTCCGCTTCCAGCCGCGTGGCGCGCTTCCCGCTGGCCGGTCTGGCTCAGCCTGGTCTTATGCCCGGGAGGCGGCCGGCCTGGTCGAGCTCGCCGGTGAGCGTGTCCGGGGCACGCATCCGCCACGCGTCGGTCACCAGCTCCGACAGGCGCTCGACGTCCACCTGCGCCAGCCGCAGCATCACCAGCGGCCAGCCGTTATACCCGGGGGCGGTGAAGAAGGCCCCGGGTTCACCGAGCAGGAGAGCCTGTTTCTCGGCCTCGTCGCCGACGTACAGCACCGCGACGTCGGTCCTGATGACCCGCGGCTTGCCCGGCCTGCGCTCGGGGTAGGACCAGATGAACCCCTTGCCGGCCACCCGGAAGTCGAAGCCGTCACTGTCGATCTCCGCCACGCCAGGCAGGGCCAGCGCCAGGCGGCGCACGTCGTCTGCATCAGCCATCGAGATCCCCGCCGGATCGCGCCACGCGCATAGGCAAAGGCTAGACGCCGGCACCGACAACCGGACTGCGGATAGCTCGCGGCCCGGCCACGGCCAGGCAGGCCCGCGCCCGGCCGCGGCTGTGTCAGCCGGGCAGGTCATCTCCCCGCGCCGGCCGGGCGGCTTCGGCCGCGCTGCCGGCCCGCGGCCGCCCGCGGGGGCGCATCGGTCCCGCGTGCCTGGGCAGCCGCCCCGCGTCGGCCAGTGCGCGGCGCAGCAGGAACTCGATCTGCGCGTTTGTGCTGCGCAGCTCGTCGGCGGCCCACCCGGCCAGGGCGTCATGAACGGCCGGGTCCAGCCGCAGCAGCACACCTTTGCGCTCGCTCACGGCGTTACCGTGCCTGGTATCGGCGTTACCCTGCCTGGTGTCACTGGTAGAGCGTGCCGGTGTTGACGACCGGCTGGGTAGCCTGCTCGCTGCACAGGACCACGAGCAGGTTAGACACCATCGTGGCCTTCCGCTCCTCATCCAGCTCGACGACACCTTCTTCCTCGAGCCGCTGCAGAGCCAGCTGTACCATGCCGACCGCTCCGTCGACGATCCGCTGCCGGGCGCCGACCACGGCGTTTGCCTGCTGCTGGCGCAGCATGGCCTGGGCGATCTCCGGGGCGTACGACAGCCGGGTGAGGCGTGACTCGATGATCAGCACTCCGGCAGGCCTGACGCGTTCCGCGATCTCCGCGGACAGGCGCTGCGTGATCTCCTCCGCGTTGTCGCGCAGCGAGAGTTCGCCGCTGCCACGGCTGTCGTAGGCGTAGCTGGACGCGACGTGCCGGACGGCTGTCTCTGTCTGGATGGCGACGAACTGGGGGAAGTCGTCAACGGAGTAGATAGCCCTGGCCGTGTCCTGGACCTGCCAGACGACCACGGCCGCGATCTCGATCGGGTTGCCGTCGGCGTCGTTGACCTTGGCCACCGCCGTCTCATGGTTCCGGATCCGGGTCGACACCTTCCGTCTGCGGGCGAACGGGTTCACCCAGTGCAGGCCGGGGGCGCGGATGGTGCCGTGGTATCTGCCGAAAAGCTGGACCGCCCGTGCCTCGCCGGCGACGACGGACGTCAGGCCATGCACTGCTAGCTCACCGGCGATGAGGATAAGGACGCTGACCACGATCAGCGCTGTCCGGCCTGCACCGCTGCCCTGAGCGAAGGCAAACACCAGCAGCGCGATTCCAGCCAGCAGCATCGCGACGCCGAGCACCAGGACCCGGACGCCGGACGTTGACCATGCCTCGCGCTCGGCCACCCGCCGGCCAGGCGGTTCCGGGTCTGCGGCGACTGCACTCTGGGTAACCATCCGGTCTTCCTCCACTTGACGAGGCTGATAACACATACATATCATATTGATATCTAATTCTTTCGGCAAGGGGCGCGCCGGGGCGTGCGTGGCATGCACGGCGGGCAGGTGCGGGAGGGACCGACATGAGACAGACGGGCTATGGCCGGGGACCGGCCGCGCGGCCGCCGGCCGGCGGTGACCAGTCAGTGCCGTCATCCGATCCGGGTGCGGCGCCCGCGCCGGCGACGCCGTCCAGCGTCGAGGCTGGGCGGCGGGCGGCGGCCGGGACTGCGGCGATCGAAGTCAGCCACCTGACCAAGAATTTCGGCGGCCGGATCGCTGTCGAGGACGTGTCGTTCAGCGTCGCCCACGGCGAGGTGTTCGGGTTCCTCGGGCCCAACGGGGCGGGCAAGACGACGACCGTGCGGATCCTGGGCACGTTGATCGCGCCGACATCCGGGTCGGCGGTGGTAGCTGGCATCCCGCTGACCGGGGCCAGTGAGGCAGAGATCCGGCAGCACATCTCGATCATGCCGGAGACCCCCGGCCTGTACCGGCGGCTGACGGTGACCGAGAACCTGGAATTCTTCGCACGCCTGTACGGCCTGCCGCACCGCGAAGCCCGGGTGAAGGAGGCCCTGGCGGCGGTCGGCCTCGGTGACCGGGCACATGACCGCTGCGGGAGCCTGTCCAAGGGCCTGCGGCAGCGGGCCGCCCTGGCCCGCACGCTGCTCAACGATCCGGCGGTCATGTTCCTGGACGAGCCGACCGCGGGCCTGGACCCGGTGGCGGCGCACGAGGTGCACGGCCTGATCGCCGCGCTGCGGGACCGGGGGGTCACCGTCTTCCTCACCACCCACCGGCTGGATGAGGCCGAACGCCTGTGCGACCGGGTCGCCATCATCAACACCGGGCTGCTGACCACCGGCCGGCCCGACGAGTTGCGTCAGGCCCTGTTCAGCAGGTCGCTGACCATCACAACCGCCGCACCGCTGGCCGATCCCGGTCAGGCCTTCACGGGGCAGCCAGCCGTCCAGGGCTGGCGGGAAGGCGATCCGGCAGGCGGCGGCACGGCTGGCTACACCCTGACGGTGTCCGACCCGGCGCAAGCGGCTCCCGCGGTGACCCGGGCCCTGGTCGCGGCCGGGGCCGACGTGCTGTCGATCACCGAATCGCGGCACACGCTCGAGGACGTCTACCTCGAACTGATCGACGACCAGGAGGGCCGGTCACAATGAGCATCAGCGCAGCCCACATCGGCGCCGTCATCCGCAAGGAACTCACCGAGTTCCGGCGCAACCGGCTCATCATGGCCACGATGGGGGTCATCCCGGTCATCTTCCTCGCCGCTCCCACCGCCGCCATCCTCGTGCTCAAGGCATCCACGCCCAGCGTTCAGCTGGACAGGGGGGTCGGCTTCCTGCTCTTGTACCTGCAGCTGATCCCGGTCCTCATACCGGCCACGATCTCCGCGTACTCGGTGGCCGGCGAGCGCGAGCAGGGAACCCTGGAACCGGTGCTGAGCACACCGGTCCGCCGCGAGGAACTCCTCATCGGCAAGGCGGCGGCGGCCCTCATCCCCTCGGTCGGCATCGCCTATCTGGTGCTCGGCGTCTTCCTGGCGATCGTGCAATTCGGCGCCAGTCCGGTGGTGGCCGCGGCCGTGCGGCACTCCCCGGAACTGCTCGCCCAGGTGTTCTTCATCCCGCTGCTGGCCGGCTGGGCGATCTGGGTAGGCCTGGCGGTCTCGTCGAAAGCCAGCGACATCCGCGTCGCGCAGCAACTCAGCGTGCTGGCCAGCCTGCCGCCGGTCGCCCTGACCTTGCTGCTGCAGTTCCAGGTGATCAGTTCGACGCTCATACTCGGGGCCTCGCTCGCCGCCGTTCTCCTGGTGATCGACTGCGCCGCCTACCTGCTCGTGTCGAAGCTGTTCGACACCGAGCGCCTTGTCACCGGAGCCAAGGCCGTCAGCGGAATGGCCGGCCCGGCGCGGTGAACGGCGCGGGTAAGCGATGTCGAAGGTCACCTTCAAGCGGGGCTCGCTGGCCACCTTGGCCAGGTGGCCGTCGCTGACGTCATAGGCCGCGGCCCACTCCTGCGTGAAGGTGTGCCAGGTGTAGGACAGCCGCCGGTACGGGTCGGACTCCAGGACGACCTGGGCCGGGTCGGCGATCGTCACGCCGTCCTTATCCAGCTTCAGGGTCACCGTAGCGGTTGATCCAGCGCTCAGCGATCTCGCTGATGGGCGCGGCGTTGAGGTAATGCAGTTTCTCCCGGCCACGGCGGACCGTCGTCACCAGATTGGCGCCCTCCAGGATGGCCAGGTGCTTGCTGACGGACTGCCGTGCCATGTCCAGCCCGGCGCACAGTTCGCGGAGGGTCTGCCCGTTGCGGCTGTTCAGGCTGTCGAGGAGGCGCCGCCGGCTCGGGTCCGCCAGCGCCCGGAACACCTCGTCCACGAAGGATCAGCCCCAGCTGCTGATACTCGGGACCTCCCGCGTCCACCAGCCGGACAGTCCCTCCGGCGTGGCCAGGGCCTGGTAGGCCCGGTCGGGCGGCGCGCCGATTCCCACCCGGTGCCGAATGTCTGCCATCTCGTGCCCCTTCCAGCCTGGTCTGCACTCGCTCTCCGGCATCGAGCCAGAGATATGCAGCCATCTGGTTGCCTAACCTAGGCAGCCGGTCGGCTGCCTGTCAACGGCAGGGCAGCGGGCGCTTCCCCGGTGCGGGCAGCTACCTGCCAGAAGGGCTGCACGACTGCGAATCCGCGGTCCGCGCGTACGCATGCCGCCACTCCCCCATCACCGGCACCACCCGCCAGCACCTCACCGCCCTCGCCAGCGACCCCGCTCGCGATCAGTGCCCTCCACCAGCTATCCGGAGCCAGCTGGCGCCGGGGCTCACACCTGTGCTGTCAGCCCTGGATGGGTATGCGGGCTGCGAAGGCCTCGACCTTCTGCTGCCAGCCCTCCTCCAGCGGTCCCTTGACCCCGGTCACCTGGATCTTGTCCTCGGCGACCTCGACGAGTCCCTTGTCCTGCAAGATCTCGTTCATGATCGGGCGGACGCGCTGCCACCTGGCCAGCTCCTCTTCGGTGGGCATCCGCCCTGTCTTCTTGTCCGGCTGCGGCGCCATCTCAGTGGTCAGCACGGCGTACTTCGTGCCAGCAGGCAATCCCACCTTCTTCAGGAACCGGCGCATGCCGCCGATGGGCTTGCCCATCCGCCCGGGCGAGCTGAACAGGTACAGGTCGGCCGGCGGCAACTCATCCGGCCTCGCCTCCCGGATGGGATGGACGCTGACCGTAACGCCCCTGGCGGCCATCTGCTTGCTGAACTCCTCCGCGACCATGGCCCCGTTGCCGTATCTGGAGGCGTGCAGATACTCGATCTTCATGGTGAATCCCCCGTCTGAATCCGGGTCAGACTGGCATATCGCGAATCCGTGATCAGGATGGCGCGAGCTGCGTCCGGCGGGCCAGAGGCAGACGTCACCTTCCAGCGCCATCGCGGGTCCACGCTGAGGGCCGGCCTGTCTAGGTTCGTATGCCGTGACTGGGCCACCTGCGCCGGGCCATCACCGGCGGGAGGTCCTCCAGCCACCCCGTTTCGGCGGCGTGCACCCCGAGGGCGAACAGCACGGCGCCCTGAGGCCACTCGCCGAGCCTGGCGGTGAACAGCACGTTTGAGTTCCAGGGCCACACCTGCCAGACGGCAAAGGAGGTCACGGCAATCGTCAGGGCGGCGGCGGTGAGGAGGACCCCGAGCCGGAGCGGGCGCCGTGACTGCGGTGCGGGGCGAAGCCGTCGCAGTGCGGCGTAGATCAGGGAAAAGACAAGCAGCGCGGCGACAAACCACATGACGCCGAACTCGGCGGCACGCAAGGCGGACGCCACGCTTGTCCGCACCTGGTCAGGGCGGCTGCCGACGTAGTCGGCCAGCGGCTCGATGAGGAGCACGAAGGCGAGCAGGGGCACGCCGAGGCGCACAGCCCCTGCTGCGGGCGAGGCCGCGCCGGGGCCACGGTGTGCGGGGGATCGCGCTGAGAACCAGCCGGCGAGCAGGAACAGCGGGCCGAGCCCGAACAAGGCGCCTGCCACGACCGGGAAGGACAGCAGCATCGGCCACACGGTCGAGGTCGTGCGCTCGGTGTAAGGCCAGTCGGCGATCCCGGTGAGGTAGCCGGTGGCGGTGTGCGCCACGATGACGCCGGCGACCACGAGCACCCGAACGTTGTCGGCCGACAGCTCTCGCTGCCGGCTCCTGACGAGGCTGTCGTGCGATGAGGCCATGTCACACCTGCACGGATCACTTTCAGGATCAGCCAGCCGTGATCCGCGCTACAGAGGCGAACGTCCCGCCCACGGCACCCACAGGCTGCCCGGGCGTGGCCATCGGCAGCGGGACATGGTCGACTGCTTGCTGTGAACGCACTGCTTACCGGGGTCATCGGTGTCGCGGCCACGCTATTGGGGTCGTTCAGCACCTATCTGTTTCAGAGCCGCACAGCCAAGCGTGCCGAGGCATTCGCGCTCGAGGAGCGGCTTCGCCAGGAGCATCTGAGCGCCTGCACCGCCTTCGCCGCGGCCTTGACCGAGCTCAAGCGAGGGCTGGTCACTCTCTGGTTCTACCGGCAACGAGGCCAGGAAACGGCTGATTATCAGGCAGCTCGCATCGAATGCGACCGCCTGGGAGCGAGCGCGGAAGCCGCCCGATTCCGGGTGCAGCTCGTTTCGGGCGACTCTGGGCTCATGAGCTTGGCGGACTCCGCCTTCACTGCCATCGGAACGCTCCACAGCGCTTCGGACACCGGCGAGCTACGCGAGCACGAGAACCGCTTTGAAGCTGCCGTCAGGGAGTTCATTCAGGCCGCCGCCATGCGGCTTCGTGCAGCCGCCCGCTAGCCGCCACAGGGCCAGCCGTCCGCGGCTGCTAAGGGATCCGGGCGACTGCCCCGTACACAGCCGTTTCGGCTGCCGAGGGGCGGGGTGCGACCTCGTCCTCGGCGCGCCACTCGGCCACCGACTGGATGCCCGGGGGGACCTGCTCCAGCCCCTCGAAGAACCGGGCGAACTCCTCCCGGCTGCGCGGGCGGAACACCACCCCCGGCCGCGCGTTCGCGGCGTCAAGCTCGGCGATGGTTTCCGGTGACATGAAGTCGTAGGTGGGATGGGAGATCGCCAGGTAGCTGCCTGCGGGCATCGCCCCGGCCAGCTGGCTGACGATGCCGTGCGGGTCGTCGCTGTCAACGATGAACTGCAGGATCGAGATCAGCATCAGCGCCACCGGCTGGGACAGGTCCAGGGTGCGCCGCAGCTCCGGATCGGCCAGGATACCGCCCGGATCCCGCAGGTCGGCGTCGATGTAGGCGGTGGCGCCCCCGGGCGCGCTGGTCAGCAGCGCGCGGGCGTGCACGAGCACGATCGGATCGTTGTCCACATAGACGATGCGCGCATCCGGCGCGATGGCCTGGGCGACCTGATGAGTGTTGCTGGCAGCGGGGATCCCCGTGCCAATGTCCAGGAACTGACGGATCCCAGCCTCCGCGGCCAGATACGTGACCGCGCGGCGCAGGAACCTGCGGTTCTCGATAGCGGCGGTACGCACGGCCGGGAACGCCGCCGCGACCGCGTCCCCCGACTCCCGGTCGGCGGCGAAGTTGTCCTTGCCGCCCAGCCAGTAGTCGTAGCGGCGGGCAGGATGAGGCACCGAGGTGTCGATCCTCGTTTCCCACCCGGAATCAGCGTCTGACAGCGCGTCCGGGGCAGCCCAGTCCGATATCCCGGGCTCTTGACCACTCATACAGGCTCCTATAGACACCGATCGCGCCGCACCGGCGATACGGCCGGTGTACCGTCCGTATCGTCCGAGTAATCGTAGTCCTCCGCGGCGCATCTGCGCTTCAACCTGCTCCCACAGACGCGTGTGAGTCCGGACGAGCGCCAGCCAGGCCGGCATCCAGCGGATCACACTCTCGGCGGGCACGATCTCATCCTACCCCATGTACTTGACATGCCAAGTATCTGTCCGCTAAAACTTGGCATGTCAAGTAATTCTCCACTCATGAAGAGCCGAAGATGGAAGCACGGATGGTGACGCTGACCCCCAGGCCGGGCCATGTCGATGACGTTGCCGCGTTCTGGACCGGCCCGGTGGTGGCCGGACTGGCCGCACAGCCGGGCAACAGAGGATTCGTGCTGCTGAAGGACACCGCGAACGGGCGGGTGATCGGCCTGTCGCTGTGGGACTCGGCCGCGGACGCGGAGGCGTCCGGACCGACCTTCCGCAGCCACATGGAAGGCATCGGCCAGTACCTCGCCGAACCGCCCCGTGCCATGATCGCCGAGGTCGCCGCCTCGACCGCCGGAGCACTCACCCGCTGACCCGCCTGCCCCCGGGGCGCTGCACGATGGCGCCCCGGGGCCGGTCGCGGCGCACAGGAACGGCCAACCCACAGAAGATCTTGAGGAGACCCGATGTTCGCAATGGTGCTGTCCTTCGACGGCGAATCACCCGAAGACCTCACCGCAGGGATCGAGCACGTCAACGACGAGGTCATCCCCGCCCTCGCCGATTCCGGCGGCCTGCACGGCTGGTGGCTCGCCGACCGCGAAAACGGCCGGCGCCTGACCGTGATGGTCTGGGACACCCGGGAGCACTACGACGCCGGCATGGCGCGAATCCAGGAGGCACGCGCCAAGGACCCCGGCCGCCACCGCCCCGCTCCCAGTTCAGTGGCCCGCTTCGAGGTCTACGGATCCGTCACCGGAGCACGCTGAAACACGGGTCGGGCGATAGCGGCGCCGCCCGGCCTGAGCCCCGCCGCCGACCGGCCGAACCGCGAAGGAACCCTGGTTTCCATGTGACACGAGTTAGAGCAGAGTAATGGCCAGGAAATCAGAAGTTCCTCCTTCCATTAATGCAGATCGGTATTAGACACTGGACGACGGCAATGACGCCGCGACACCCACGAAAGGGGAGATAATGCCGATGAGGTACATGCATCGGAGCATCGCGATGGCGGCCTCGCTCTGCACAGGGCTGCTCGTATCGTTCGCGTCGGCGGCTACGGCTTCCGCCGCCCCAAGATCGGTGGGCGGGGTGGACCATCCCACCCAGACGACCGGCTCGGCTTCCTTCTACGGCACCTCGGCGCCGCTGTCCTTAGGCGCGGCGACGACGGCGCCGCAGGCCCCCTCCCGTGGCGATACGGGGGTGGCGCACACCTTCGCCCATCATCCGGCCACCGGCCGGGCGGCCAGGCTGACGCTTCAGCCGCCATCGCCGCGGGGTATCCCGGTGGTCAGCAACCCGGGCGCCGCGACCGGTTTCCGCGGGCTGACCCACGCGGACCAGCGACTGGCCGGCACCGGCTCGTATGCGAACACACAGTTCAGCCTGGAGCCGCCGGACCAGGGCCTGTGCGTGGGCAACGGCTTCGTGATCGAGCCGATCAACGACGCGTTCGCCGTCTATGACGAGAGCGGGACGGCGCTGACGGCGACCACCGCGCTCAACCAGTTCTACCAGCGGGCACCAGCGATCAATCGAGTCACCTTTGCCCGCGGCGATTTCCTGTCCGACCCCAAGTGCTATTGGGACCCGGTCGGCCAGCGCTTCATCCAGACCATTCTCGAAGTGGACGCGCCGGGCATCTTCGACGGCGTTACCCCGCCCACCCGCACCCACGTGCTCATCGCGGTGAGCCAGACCAGCGACCCGACCGGAAACTGGAACCTCTACTCGCTGGACACCAGCGATGACGGACTGAACGGCACCCCTGCGCACACCGGCTGCCCGTGCCTGCCGGACCAGCCACTGCTCGGTGCGAACGGTGACGGCGTGTTCATCGACGTCAACGAATTCCAGGACAACCCCAACTTCTTCTTCAACGGAGGCCAGATCTACGCACTCGGGCGGGCGGCGCTGGAAAGCGGCGCAAGCAGCGTGGTGTTCGACCACCTCGACGTCGGCACGGTGCCGACCGGGGACACGGGCCTCCCATTCTGGGGATCCATCCAGCCGGCCGAATCCACCGCCCCGCGGAGCGGCACCGAACTGCTGATGACCGGCGGGCCGGAAGACATCTTCCAGAACAACGCACCGCTGGACAACCGGATCGCCGTCTGGTCGCTCACCGGCACCCGCTCGCTGAACAGCAGCAGGCCCCGGCTGACGCTGGGCCACGTGGTGCTCAGCAGCGAGACGTACGGGCTGCCGATCAACACGGGCGCGACGCAGAAGACGGGGCCGACTCCGCTCGGCACCGCGCTCGGCGAGCCGCTGGAGACCATCAACGCCAACGACTCGCGGATGAACCAGGTGGTCGACCTTGGAGGCGTCCTGTACGGCGGGGTCAACACGACGGTCACCTCCGCGACCGGGCCGCCCCGGGTCGGCATCGCCTACTTCGTGGTCGGCGCGGCCGGCACCCCGGCCGGGGTCATCGCCCACATCCTCAGCCAGGGGTACGTGGCCGTGGACGGCGAGAATGTCCTGTTCCCCTCCATCGCGGTGAACAGGCTCGGCTTCGGCGCCATGGCCTTCACCCTCAGCGGGCCTGACTACTTCCCAAGTGCCGCCTATGTGCGGTTCAACTTCGGGCGGCCGGCCGGCCTCATCCACATCACCGCCCCGGGCGCACTGCCGGAAGACGGATTCAGCGGCTACGCCGCCGAGGGGTCTCCGACTCCTGGCGTGGCCCGCTGGGGCGACTACTCGGCCGCCACTTTCGCGGACGGCGCCATCTGGATGGGCAACGAGTTCATCCCGAACGCCCCCCGTACCGTGCTCGCGAACTGGGGCACGTTCGTGTCGCGGCTCCCCGCCTAAACCCCCGGAGGGCAAGCCCCAGTCCCGGATGTAGTAACTGCTGGGCCCGCGGTCATAACGACCGCGGGCCCACAGCAGTGCGCGAGACCCCCGCCCGGATTTCCGCTGCCGCTGTGGCGGTCCCATGCTCCTGGCGGACGGCACCCGACAAGACTGTGATCGAGTGACATCGGGACCTCACTCTGCTCGGCACCAGGCTGGCCCGGCGGCGGTCTTGACGGTCACCGCCCCGTCAGATCCAGATGGATACTAGAACATACTTCTAGTATCTTGCTACATGTCACTCAGAAGGGCGGCCGCGATGGGCGTGCTGGACGGGAAAGTGGCCATCGTGACCGGCGCCAGCCGCGGCATCGGCGCGGAGATCGCCCGGCGGTTCGGCGCTGCGGGAGCGGCTGTTGCGGTGGCGGCGCGCACGACCGAGGGCACCCCCTCCCGGCTGGCAGGAACCATCGACGGAACTGCCGCGCAGATCCGGGACGCGGGCGGGACGGCTGTCGCCATCCCGGCAGACCTGTCCAAGCCAGCGGACCGGGAGCACCTGGTCGAGGAGACCGCCCGGCAGCTGGGCAGGCCCGACATCCTGGTGAACAACGCCGCGGTGACCTATTTCACGCGAGCCGAGGACTTCAGCCCGCGGCGTTACGCGCTGATGTTCGCGGTCCAGGTTGAGGCACCGTTCCACCTGGCCACCCTCGTCGTGCCAGGCATGCGTGAACGCGGTGCGGGCTGGATCCTGAACATCTCCTCCGTCGCGGCGCGCCATCCGGTGCTTCCGCCGAGCGCCTGGGCGGCCCGCGGCGGGACCGTCTACGGCATGTGCAAGGCAGCCCTGGAGCGCTTCACCAGTGGCCTGGCGGCGGAACTCTACGCGGACAATATCGCGGTCAACGCACTGTCCCCGAGCCGGGTGGTGCCGACGCCCGGCACGATCTTCCATCACCTGACGGCAGCAGACGACCCGCAGGCCGAGCCGCCTGCGATGATGGCAGCGGCAGCACTGCTGCTGTGCCATCGTGCCCCGCAGACCCTGACCGGCCGGATCACCTATTCACAGGACCCGCCTGCGGAATTCGGCCCGGATGAGGATTAGCGCGGCCCGTCCCCGGTCACCTTCAGGTCGTTCTCATCCGGGGTGCCGGGTGCGCGGCCGCGCGGCCGTGCCTTTCCAGGTGGCTGCACTTTTCCCGGCGGCCGTACTTCTCCCGGCCGGGCGGTACTCACCGCCGGCCAGGAGCCGCCGCGCGTACTCAATCGCCGCGTCGATGATCAGCTTTGCCTGGCGCCGGTTCCTGGCCGCGGCCACCTCGCGCGCCCCCTCCCCGATCAGGGAGGTGAGCACCGCCGCATACAACCGGCCGGGTGAGGTGTCCGGCAGGCCGAGCAGCGCATCGTTCTGGGCGAGCCACTCACTGCCGCGGCGCCGCTTCATGACCTCGAAGCCGGGTGGGCCGTCTCCGGAGAAGAACAACATGGCCAGGTCGCGGTGCAGCCAGCTGCACTCCAGGAAGGCGCGCGCACCTGTGCAGAAGAGCTCCGTGGTGTCGGTCACGCCGGTCTGCCGCGCCTGCGCCACCGCCTTGCTGGCGGCCTCCTCATGAGTCTCCTGGTGCTCCTGCCACAGGGCGAGGAACAGCTCACTCTTGCCGCCGAAGTGGTGATACAAGCTGCCCACACTCGACCCGGCCCGCTCGACCACGTCCGCGATGCTGGCGTTGGTAAAACCTTGCTCGGTAAAGACCTCCCGCGCGGCATTCAGCAGCGCACGCTGCGTCTGCGCGGTGCGCCCCCACTGCCACGCCCCGCTGGCCGGCCGGTCCGTCCTGGCCGGCGCCTGCCTGCTCATCTGGTCCTCACCGATCTGAGCGCCGGAAGCTGCCTGCTGATTCTAGAAGGCTACTCCAGTCGCTGCCGACGGCGGCCTTGACAGCCGCCCATCGGCCCTAAAAGCTAATTCCAGAAGCTTATTCTAATAACTGAATCCCGCGCGCACGCGAGGAAGGCTGGTGACCCGCATGACACGGCTGGACACACGGGTCGCGATCGTAACCGGTGCCGGGCGCGGCATCGGCAGGTCAGTGGCGCTGCTGCTGGCACGGCAGGGGGCCGCCGTGGTGGTCAACGACCTGGGCGCTGCCCTCGACGGATCGGGTAGCGACGCCGGGCCAGCCCAGCAGGTGGTGAACGAGATCACCGAAGCCGGCGGCACAGCCCTGCCCAGCACCGCCGATGTGTCTGACTACTCGGCCGCCAGCGGGCTCATCCGCCAGGCCGTGGCGGGCTTCGGCCGCGTGGATATCGTGGTCAACGTCGCCGGGATCCTGCGCGACCGGATGGTCTTCAACATGACCGAGCAGGAGTGGGATGACGTCGTCCGCGTCCATCTGAAGGGGACGTTCAATACCACCAAGTTCGCGTCGGCGCACTGGCGCTCGCTGCGGGGCGAGCCAGCGCACAACCGCATCATCAACTTCACCTCCGTTTCCGGCCTGCACGGCGCCCCGGGACAGCCGAACTATGCCGCCGCCAAGATGGGCATCGTCGGGCTGACGTACTCGTCGGCGAACGCGCTGGCCAGGTACGGGGTCACTGTGAACGTGGTCTCCCCCGGCGCCGCGACGCGGATGACCGAGTCGGTGCCCGGGGACAGGCGGCGAGTACGGGCTGGCGCGGCCGATGAACGCTCGCCGGATAACGTCGCCCCGATCGTCGCTTACCTCGCGAGCGAGCAGTCCGGATGGATCAATGGCCGGATCCTGCACGCCGCGGGGTACGAGGTCGCGCTGTACAGCAACCCCGAGCCGCTCGCCGCTCTGATCGGCACCGCACCGTGGGATGTCGATGCGCTCGCCGCCCAGGTGGAGCGCTCGTTCGGTCCGCTGCTCGGCCGGCCGGCGGGAGACCGGTGAGCGCCAAGCCGGTCCCGGTGCCGACGCCGGAGACGCAGCCATTCTGGGACGGCTGCGCCGCCGGGGAACTGCGCATCCAGCGGTGCGTGGACTGCGGCCGCCCGCACTTCTACCCGCGCCCGGTATGCCCGGCCTGCGGCTCGGTGAACACCGAGTGGTTCGCCGCAAGCGGCCGGGCCACGCTGTACTCCTACGTGATCAATCACCGGCCGGCGCCGGGATTCGAGGATGAGGCGCCCTATGCGATCGCCGTCGTGGAACTGGCAGAAGGGCCGCGGATGATGACCAGTATCGTCGGCGTGCCGGCCACGCCGGAAGCGCTGGTGCTGGACATGCCGCTGCAGGTCAGCTTCGAGCAGCGGGGCGATATCAGCCTGCCGGTGTTCGGCCCGGCCGGGCAGGAGACGCCGCGATGAGCGGGCGCCCGGGGGTCATCATCGCCGGCGCGGCCGAAACCGACCAGGTCGGCAAGCTGCCCGGCCATTCGGAGCTGCAACTGCACACCGAGGGCGCGCTGAACGCGGTGGCCGACGCGGGCCTGCGGCTGCGCGACATCGACGGCATCGCCACCGTCGCATCGCCCGGACCGGTGCAGGTCGCGCATGCGCTCGGGATCACGCCGGACTGGATCGACGGCACCGGGGTCGGCGGGACCTCGTTCCTGCTCCATGTCCGGCACGCGGTCGCGGCCATCCGGGCCGGCTACGCGAAGACGGTCCTGATAACCCACGGGCAGTCGGGACGGTCCCGGGTCGGCGCAGCCCCGTTCCGTATTCCTCCGTCCTCCCCGATGGGGCAGTTCGAGGCCCCCTACGGCACGTTCGGCCCGACGACGACCTTCACCATCCCGTTGCTGCGCTACATGAAGGAGCACGGGCTGACCCATGAGCAGCTCGCGTATGTCGCCGTGGCGCAGCGGCGGTGGGCGGCGAAGAACCCGCGCGCCGCGTTCCGTGACCCGATCACGGTCGAGGACGTGCTGGCGTCCCGGCTGGTCGCCTACCCGTTCCACCTGCTGGAGTGCTGCCTGGTCACCGACGGGGGCGGCGCGCTGGTGATCGCTTCGGCGGAGCGCGCGGCGGAGTTCCCGAAGCCCGGCGTGCACATCCTCGGAACCGGGGAGTCGTCGGAGACCCCGATGATCTCCCAGATGGTGGATTTCACCGAGTCCCAGGCGTTCCGGCTGGCCGGCCAGGCAGCCTTCGCCGAGGCTGGCATCGGCGTCGCCGACGTGGATCACCTGATGATCTACGATGCGTTCGCCCACGTGCCCATCTACGGGCTGGAGGCGCTCGGCTTCACCGGCAGGGGCGAGGCAGGGGCGTTCATAGCCGATGGGAACACCGGGCCTGGCGGCTCGCTGCCGCTGAATACCAACGGCGGCGGGCTCTCCTACACCCACACGGGGATGTATGGCATGTTCGCCATCACCGAAGGTGTCCGCCAGCTGCGCGGCGAGGCCGCGGCCCCGGCCGGTGACCCGCAGATCAGCGTCATCCTCGGCAATGGCGGCATGTTCGCCACGGCTGGCGTGCTGGTTCTCGGGCGCCGGCCCCGGTAGCCGACGGCCCGCCTGCCTGGCTCGCCGGCCAGCTGGCGTATCCCGGGCGGGCAGATCCAGATGGCCCGCCCGGGTCGTCATCATCCGGCTATTGACAGGGCGCACCAGCCGGGTTCTGATAGAACAGAATTCTAGAATGTCGTAAATTGGCTTGGCGGAGTTCGCGAGGTCGCCGCCGGGCGGCCGGCGCTCGCCGCTCTTCGCTGCCGAGGAGGCCCGTGGTGGAACTCGACCTTGGACCGGAAATCCGCCGGTATCGCAGCGATCTGCGCGACTGGATTGCCGCGAATACGCCCCGCGGGCTGGTGGAACTCGCCGACTGGAACGCGTTGCCCGTCACCGGGGGGTTCCGCGACGACCAGATGGTGCACGCCCTGTCGGACCCGCGGTACGGCGAGTGGGAACGGCGGCTGGCCGAGGCCCGGCTGATCTGCCCCCAGTGGCCGGCTGCCTACGGCGGCCAGGATGCCGGCGCCGTCCGTATCGCCGTGCTGAACGAGGAGTTCGCCCGGGCCGGGGTGCCCCGCGTCATCCGCGGCATGGGAGAAGCGCTGGTCGCCCCGTCGGTCCTGGTCCATGGGACGCCCGAGCAGAAGGCGTATTTCCTGCCCAGGATCCTCTCCGGCGAAGATGCCTACTGCCAGGGGTTCTCCGAGCCGGGGCACGGCTCCGACCTGGCCGCCGTCGAGACCCGTGGCGTCGTTGACGGCGACGAGATCGTGGTGACCGGCCAGAAGGTCTGGACGTCCGGCGCGGCCCGGGCGAACATGATCTTCGTCTTGTGCCGGACGGATCCCGGCCTGCCCAAGCACGCCGGCCTGTCCTACGTTCTGCTGCCGTTCACCGGCCCGGGTGTGGAGTACCGGCCGATCCGGCAGATGTCGGGGGCGGCGGAGTTCTGCGAGGACTTCCTGGACGGCGTGCGCGCCCCGCTGTTCAACGTGATCGGCGGCGTCAACAATGGCTGGCGGGTCGCGATGACGACGCTGGGCCATGAGCGCGGCGGCGGGGCCACCATCGGGTACCTGCGCTACGAGCGGGAGTTCTGGGCACTGGCCGACACCGCCCGCTCCTGCGGCAAGGACCGCGACCCGCTGGTGCGCCAGCAGCTCGCCTGGGCCTACACGCAGGTGCAGCTGATGCGCTACAGCGGGCTGCGGGCGCTCGCGCAGATCGCGGAGGGCCGCCAGCCCGGGCCTGAGGCCTCGATCACGAAGCTGTTCTGGAGCGAGTACCACAAGCGCCTCGGCGAGATCGCCATGGCGATCGTCGGGACCGGCGCCCTGGTCCGGCCGGACGGCGACGGCTACCGCACCAGTGAGTGGCAGAACGTATTCCTGGCCTCGCGCAGCGGCACGATCTACTCGGGCACCAGTGAGATCCAGCGCAACATCATCGGCGAGCGCGCGCTGGGACTGCCGAGGGAGCCCAGGGTCATGCCGCCCGGCCCCGCAGCGGCAGGAGCCGCCCGTGCCCGATGACCGGCATACCCTGCGCCCACTGGTGACGGCCAGCCGGCTGGCGCGGTTCTTCGCTCCGCGCAGCATCGCGCTGGTCGGCGCGGCGGACACCTCGGGCTGGGCGCAGAACATCATGCTCAGCAGCCAGACCGTGGGTTTCAGCGGGCCGCTGATCCCCGTGCATCCCCGGCACAAGGAGGTATTCGGGCAGCCTGCCATCCCGAGCCTGCGCCAGCTGGACGGGCCAGTGGACCTGGCTTTCGTGCTCGCCCCGCAGCACGCGGTCGCGGACGTGCTGGACGACGCCGCAGCGGCGGGCGTCCGCAACGCGGTGATACTCGCGTCCGGGTACCGCGAGGTCGGCGACGCCGGCCGGGACCTTCAGGACCGGCTCATCGCACATGCCGTGAAACACGACATCACCCTGCTCGGCCCGAACTGCCTCGGCTATGTCAACGCACACGCACGCTGCGCGCCGTTTGGCTTCATCGTCCCCCCGCCACTGACCGCAGGACCGGTTGGCATCGTGCTGCAGAGCGGCGCGCTGGCGACCGACGTCCTCGCCTTCGCCCGCGCGCACGCCATCGGTGTCAGCGTGCTCGCCTCGATGGGAAACGAGGCGATGATCACGACAACCGACGTGATCGAGTACCTGATCGACGATCCGGCCACGAAGGTCATCAGCCTGTTCCTGGAAGAGATCAGCAGCCCCGGCGAGTTCAGCCGGGCCGCCGGGCGCGCGGCGGCGGCGGGGAAACCGATCGTGGCGCTGAAGGCGGGGGCCAGCCCGGCCGGGCAGGCAGCGGCGCTCGCGCACACCGGGTCGGTGACGGGCGACGACGCGGTCGTCGGCGCGGAACTGCGGCGGCTCGGCGTCATCCGGGTAACCAGCCTCGAAGAACTGCTGGCGACCGCCGCCCTGCTCGGCCATGCCCGGCATCCGCGGGGCCGGCGCATGGGCGTGCTGACCACATCCGGGGGTGCCTGCGACATCATCGCCGACCGCTCGGCTGCGGCTGGCATCGAGGTACCGGAATTCGCGCCGCAGACCATCGCCGCCATCCAGCCGCTGCTGCCGCCGTTCGCCTCCGCGCGCAATCCGCTCGACGTCACCGGGTACACGCTTGCCCACCGGCGCACCAGCGCGCTGACCCCGATCGACCACGCCCTGGACGCGGCCGCCAGCGATCCGGGCCTCGACTTCATCCTCTTCGGCGGTATCAGGCTGCCGGATGCGCGGCCAGCGAACGAGGGCCTGGCCGGCCTGATCGAGGAGCGCCTGGACTGGCTGGCCGGCCGCATCGCAAGTGCGCCAGTCCCGGTCATCCCGGTGAACGCGACCTGCGTGGACATCAGCCGCTACGCGCGCGAGCAGCTGACCTGCCGCGGCATCAACGTGCTCCCCAGCATCGGCCTGGGCATCTGCGCCCTGCAGAACGCACTGTGGTGGGTGGAGAACGCCGGCCGCGCTGCCGCCGGCCGCAGCCAGCCGGCGCCGGCGCAGCCGCTCCTGCCCGCGCCAGCGTCCGCGCCGGACGGCCCGTGGTCGGAGCTGGCCGCCCGGCAGTTCCTCGCCGCCGCGGGTGTGCCGCTCGTTCCCGCAGAACTGGCAACCTCGGCGGAGGAGGCGGCCGGTGCCGCCGTACGGCTGGGGCTCCCGGTGGCGCTGAAGGTCTGCTCAGCGCAGATCACACACAAGTCCGATCTCGGGGGCGTCGAGCTCGGCCTCGGCTCCCCCGCGGAGGTGCGGGAGGCCTACCGCCGGGTCCGCGCCGCTGGTGACGCGATACCGGGCGCGCAGGTTGACGGTGTGCTCGTCACCGCAATGCGGGGCGGCGGCCTCGAACTGCTGGCCGGCGTCACCATGGACCCGACCTTCGGTCCAGTGCTCACGGTGGGCCTGGGCGGCCTGTGGGTGGAGATTCTGCGGGACATCAGCCTGCGGGTGCTGCCCGTGGACCCAGCCGAGGTCAAGCGCATGCTGAACGAGCTGCGCGGCGCTGCCCTGCTGCACGGATCGCGGGGGAGGCCGCGGGCCGATCTGGACCGGCTCGCCGCGGTGGTCTGCGCTCTCGGGGATGCTGCCGTGTCGCTGGGCAGTTCGCTGCGCGCACTGGAAGTCAACCCGCTGTGGGTAAGCGGCGGCCGCGTCGAGGCGCTCGACGCGCTGGTCGTGACCGGAAGCTGACGAACGGAGAGTCCCGTATGCAGATCGCGGAAAGTCCGGAGCAGGAGCAATTGCGGCAATCGGTCCGGCGCTTCCTGTCCGAGAAGTCACCGGTCGCCCGCGCCCGCGCGCTGATGGAAACTGAGCTGGGCTACGACCCCGCGGTCTGGCGCCAGGCCGGGGCCCAGCTCGGCCTGCCGGGCATCGCCATTCCCGAGGAGTACGGCGGAGCCGGCTTCACATTCGTGGAGCAGGCCATTGTGCTGGAGGAACTCGGACGGTGCCTGTACTGCGGGCCATACTTCGCCAGCGCCGTCCTCGCCGCCACCGTGCTGCTCGCCTCCGGCGACGAAAAGGCCAAGCACGAGTACCTGCCGGGCATCGCGGCCGGCGACACCATCGCCACGCTGGCCTTCACCGAGGACGACGGCTCCTGGGACGGTGCCTCCACCGGCACGACCGCACGTGCCAGCGGTGACGGCTGGCAGCTGGACGGGCACAAGAACTTCGTGGCCGACGGCCACATCGCCAGCCTGCTGCTGGTGCACGGCCGCACGTCAGCCGGCCTGTCGATGTTCGCGGTGGACGCCCATGCCGGCGGGCTCACCCGCACTGCGCTGCCCACGCTGGACCAGACCCGCAAGCTGGCCCGCCTGGAATTCGATCAGGTGCCGGCCATCCTGATCGGCTCCGACGGCCAGGCGGCCGCCGTGCTGGACAGGACGCTGGACGTGGCGGCGCTGGCGCTGGCCGCCGAGCAGCTCGGCGGCGCCCAGGCGGCGCTGGACATGGCGGTCGGGTACGCCAAGACCCGCCATCAGTTCGGCCGGCCGGTCGGCAGCTTCCAGGCGATCAAGCACCGGTGCGCTGACCTGCTCCTGGAAGTGGAATCCACCCGATCGGCGGTCAGCTACGGGGCATCGGCGGTGGCCGAGGACTCCGCGGAAGTGCCAGCCGTGGCCTCGCTGGCACAAGCCTGCGCGTCGGAGACGTTCTTCCACGTAGCCGCCGAAAACATCCAGATCCACGGTGGCATCGGCTTCACCTGGGAACACGACGCCCACCTGTACTTCAAGCGCGCGAAGTCCAGCGAACTGCTGCTCGGGGACGCCGCCTACCATCGTGAGCGGCTGGCCACCAGAATCGGGATCTAGCCGGCCGGGTAGCCGGCCGGCACTGGCCCGGAGCGGGTCGTCCGGCCCGATGATCTGGCGGCCGGTGACCGTGCCGCCGTGCCACTGGATCGAGAATGTCCATGATGTCGTCGCCCTCAAGGCCGACGACCTCCCGGTAGAACCGGTCGAAGAAGACCGTGTGCCGCGCCTCGTCCTCGATCTGCGCGGCGATGTGGAGCTTCTCCTCCTCGCTGGCGCCGATCATGAACACCGGCAGCTCGATTCGACCTGCCGCTCACCGTGGTGGAAGCCGGAAGCGATGGCGAGGAACGACTGCCGCTCAGCCTCGGTCATCTTCTCCTTCCAGGTGGGTACCCAGGCCGGGGTCCCTGGTCACGGGTAGTTCAGTGGGCTCCCGAGGCCGGTCACCAGGTCGTAGCCGGTGCCCGCGGTGCAGTCGGTGCCGCAGTTCCCGTTGGTCCCGCTGGTGATGTCCCGCAGGTTCGTGGCGTAACCACCTGAGTAGAGGGCGGCATCACCCTGGAGAGCGGTTGCTCCCGCGGCCGTGCCGGCGGCCAGGATCCCCGCCCAGTCGGGGGCCCCCACGCTGGTGCCGCCCAGCGTGAACCAGCCAGACTGGCCCCGGTAGCTGGTGCTGTCGTACACAGACACGCCGGTGCTGGGGTTCGCGTCGAAGGAGACGTCGGGGATGCCCCGCTTGCCGCCGGTCAGGGCCGAGATCGGCGAGGCGCCATAGACCGGGCCGGTGTAGCCGGACTGGAAGCCGGGGAGCGCCTCCACGGCCGAGGCGCCACCGCCGGACCCTGACCACGCCGTCTCGCTGGTGAAGCCAGCACAGGAGGTCCCGCTGCAGCCGTTGAGCGTCGTGCCGCCGACCGCCATGACGTCCGGTGAGGCAGCGGGGTATTCAGCGCCGTGCCCGCTGTCACCGGCGGATGCCGTGTAAAAGGTGCCGGCGTGGGCCAGGTCAGCGTCATAGGCAGTCTCGCCGCTGGACTCGCCGCCACCCCAGCTCATGGAGACCTCGGTGGCACCGGTGCTGTTCGCGTAGGAGACCGCGCCGAACAGGTTGGTGTTGCTGTTACCCGCCGCCTCGACCAGCACAATCTTGGCACCCGGTGCCTCAGCGTGTGCCCACTCAATGTCGAGCGACTCCTCCAGCACCCATCCGCTGTTCGCCCTGGGTGTGCCCTGCGGGCCGGCCTGCTCGAAGCACGCCCCGGACTGGGAAAGCGACGTGCACGTGGACAGCTGCGGGTACCCGTACTGAGCGCCGAAGGTGTTGAGGTCAGACAGTGCATGCGGGTCGTGGTAGGCATCCACGATGGCGATGATCTGGCCAGCGCCCGCACCGGAGGACGGCGAGAGCCCCGGCAGCGAGTAGACGGACTGGATCGCGCTGGGCGGCAGGCCGGCCGGCGAGGAACGGGACAGCTTCGGCTTCCCGTCCGGCAGGCGGCCGATCACCTTGACCCTGAACGGCGGACTCGACGTCCCGCCGGAGGCACCCGGCGTCACCGCCAGGGCGGTACCGGCAGACAGCACCACCGTGACCAGCACCGCGGTGCCGGCCGCAAGCATCGTCATCCGTCCAGGCCCCATGCAAGCTCTCCCTTCCCGCCCGCCGCACGCGAGCAAGCCAGCACATCCTCGACAGCCGAAATCCCAGCTGACGGCCGGAGATCCTGCCATGAACCCCGATACAGCCGAGCCCCGGCCCGGGGGAAGGCCGGGGACCCATGCTCAACAGATCCCTGCTCGATGGCTAAACGCA
>OFHK01000032.1_pt1 | contig 45352 bp, 41 predicted proteins | sample 1521951 | NCBI WGS metagenome assembly OFHK01 (sample SAMEA2468436, study PRJEB22500) | soil metagenome | biome: Glassland; feature: Farmland; material: Clay | place: Australia | collected 2013-01-31 | depth 0.55 m
GTCCATCAACGTGTTGAAATCGAGCGGCGTGATGTGCATCGCGACGCCGACCCGCTGGAGCTGGTCCTGTACGATGACCGCCGAGCGCTGCCGCACGGTGCTGGTCGCCGGCACCAGCACATCGAATTCGAGGGGCCGGCCGCCCTTCACGCGCACGCCGTCGGGTCCCGGGCGCCATCCCAGGCTATCGAGCGCCCGCCGCGCGGCCGCCGGCCGCGCGTTCGAGCGGTCCAGCGGAAACGGAGGTCCCCTCGACGTGCGCGCCGTCCCGCTCAACGCGTCCGGAGGCGGGGGACCCCGAGGACGACCGGGCTCTCCGGCCGCCGGCCCGCAGCCCGCCGTCTCCGCACCTCCGCGCGACGTGTCACACGAAAGGTGCGCCCGCGCACACGTGGCCGCCACTTGCGTCCCGCGAAGCCCGCCGCTCGAGCCCGGCACCCGAAGCGTCGGGCGGTCCTCGACTTCCCTGCGATCGAGCGGAAGTGGCAGGAAGCCTGGGCGGACGCGCACCTCTTCGAAGCGGACGCCCAGCCTGGGAAACCCAAGTGGTACTCCAACGTCCCCTATCCCTACATGTCGGGGTACCAGCACATCGGGTTCGGTGTGTCCTTCCTCCGCGCGGAATTCCAATCTCGCTTCCGGCGGATGCGGGGCTACCACGTCCTCCATCCCCAGGCGTTCCACTGCACGGGCCTCCCCATTCTGGGCGCCGCGAAGCGCGTCGCGGAGGGCGAGCCGGGGCAGATCCGGATCCTCGAGCAGATGGGCATCCCCCGCCGAGAGATCCCGCGGTTCGGGGACCCCATGCACTGGATCGAGGTGTTTCCCCAGGCCACCCGGGAGGACCTTCAGCGCCTCGGGGCCGCGGTGGACTGGCGGCGCTCCTTCATCACGACGGACCTCAACCCGCCGTACGACGCGTTCGTCAAGTGGCAGTTCCGGAGGCTCAAGGAGGGCGGTTACGTCAAGATCGACCGCCACCCCGTGATCTGGTGCCCCAAGGACCAGGCGCCCATCGGGGACCATGACCGCCTGGAAGGGGAGGGCGTCACCCCGCAGGCCTTCACCCTCCTCAAGTTCCCCCTGCCCGACGGCCGCATCCTGGTGGCCGCCACGATTCGCCCGGAGACCGTCTTCGGCCAGACGAACATCTGGGTGGACCCCGACGCGACGTACGTCGTGGCGTCCGTGGACGGCGAGCGGTGGATTCTGAACGACCTGGCCGCGACCAAGCTCGCGGAGCAAGGCAAGGCGGTGACGCGCGAGTCCACGGTCCGAGGCTCCGACCTCGTCGGGAAGGACGGCGTCGCGCCCATGATCAACCGCGCCGTCCCCGTCCTCCCGGGCGCCTTCATCGACCAGGGCCGCGGGACGGGCATCGTCACGAGCGTGCCCTCGGACGCCCCGGACGACTTCGTGGCCCTGCGGGAGGTCCAGGCGGACGATGCCCTGCTGGCGAAGTACGGCCTGGACCCGGAGCGGATCCGCGCCATCGCGCCCGTCTCGATCATCCGGACGCCGGGCTGGGGCCCGCTCCCGGCGAAGGAGATCGCGGACCGCATGGGGATCACCCGCCAACGGGAGAAGGAGAAACTCGCCACGGCGAAGGCGGAGGTCTACAAGTCCGGGTTCTACCAGGGCGTCATGAACGAGAACTGCGGCTCCTACGCGGGCATGCGGGTGGAGATCGCCAAGGAGGAGATCCGCAAGGACCTGTTGGCCAACCGCCAGGCGGACACCCTGTACGAGCCGAGCTCGGAGGTCGTGTGCCGCTGCACGACCCGGGCCATCGTCAAGGTGGTCGCGGACCAGTGGTTCCTCGCGTACGGAGACGCGGCGTGGAAGGCCAAGGCCCACGAGGCCCTGGCCCACATGACCCTGTACCCGGAGACGGTCCGCAAGCAGTTCGACCACGTGCTCGACTGGCTCCAGGACTGGGCCTGCTCCCATCACAAGGGCCTCGGGACGAAGCTGCCCTGGGACGACCACTGGGTCATCGAGTCCCTCTCCGACTCCACGATCTACATGGCCTACTACACGATCGCCCACGTGCTCCAGGGAGGCCAGCTGCGGAGCGAAGTGGCCTGGGCCGCGAAGCTGGATGACGCCTTCTTCGACTACGTGTTCCTCGGTCGCGGGGACGCCGCGTCCGTCGCCGCTGGTCTGGGCGTGGCCGCGGAGGCGGTCGAGGGCCTCCGGCGCGAGTTCACGTACTGGTACCCCTTCGACCTGCGCAACACGGGGAAGGACCTCGTGCAGAATCACATGGCGTTCTGCCTGTTCAACCACGTGGCCGTGTTCCCGCCCGAGCTCCTGCCCCGCGGCTTCGGGATTAACGGCTTCGTCCAGCTGGGCGGCCGTCGGATGTCCAAGTCCCACGGGAACGTGCACTACCTGCGGGACGCCCTGAAGGAGTGGGGAGCCGACGCCGTGCGCATAACCTGCGCGAACGCGGGGGACGGGCTGGACGATCCGAGCTTCGACCAGGGGTTCGCGGACGCGAGCCGCGATCGGCTCGCGGAATGGTACTCCTTCGCCACGCGGAAGCATGCCGTGCGGTCGGACCGAAGGACGATTGACGCGTGGTTCCTATCTTTGTTGAATCGGACGGTGGAGTCCACGATCGCGGCCATGGAGGGCCTGAACTACAAGGCCGCCCTCCGCATGGGCTACTTCGATCTCCAGGGCGCGTGGTCCTGGTACGTTCGCCGCTCCGACGGCCGGCCCCAGGCGGACGTCCTGACCAGGTTCCTCGAGACGCAGACGAAGATCCTCGCGCCCTTCACACCCCACCTCTGCGAAGAGATTTGGCAGAAGCTGGGCGGACGGGGCTTCGTCTCCGCCGCGGGGTACCCCGAGCCCCGTACGGCCGAGATCGATCCCTCCGCCGAGGCGGGCGAGGCCCTGCTCCAGTCCACGCTCGTCGACGTCCGTGAAATCCTCAAGGTCACCGGGCTCAAGCCGAAACGCGTCGCGGTCTACGTCGCGCCCGCGTGGAAAACGCGCGTGCGCGCGCTGGCGCTCGAGCTCGCGCGCGCGGGCCCACCCGCCATGCACGTCCTCATGGAGAAGTCCCTGGCCGAGCCGGGCATGCGGGATCGCGCCAAGGACGTGGCCGCCTACGCGAAGAAGGTCTCGGACGACCTGCGGCGCATGAGGCCCGAGGAGGCCGCGCGGTTCGTCGTGGCCGACGAGATGGCCCTCTTCGCCGAGAACGCGGGCTTCTTGGCCTCGGAGCTAGGCTGCCCCGTCGACGTCTTCCGCGGCGACGATCCCGCGCGCCGGGATCCCGCCGGCAAGGCCGACCACGCCATCCCCGGCCGACCCGCGATCTACGTGGAGTGAGCTCCGTGAAGATCCCCCGGCCGAAGCCCCCCGAGACGGAGTTCAAACGGAAGCGGGGGCCGCCGCCGCAGGCCACCAAGCTCCTCATCGCCTCCCTGTCCGCCGGCCTGATCTTCATGGCGCTCCTCGCCATCGTCTTCGTCCCGCGCTACCTGGAGAACCTGAACCCGCGGCCGTCGACCCTGCTCACCCTGCAGGTCAACACGACGAGCGGCTCGCCGCGGATCGTCGTCACGTACGCGCTGAACGACCTGAGCCTCTCCCTCTTCAATGCGACCCTGTACCGCGACAATGCGACGGTCGCGAGCCTGTCCCCGGGCCTCGGCGGCGGGACCTCCTCCCTGTCGTTCACGGATGCGAACCACGACGGTCAGGTGGGCGCGGGGGACTACTTCTCCATCCAGGCGACGAGCCAGGGCGCCTACCGCTTCGAGGTCTGGCAGGTGGACGTCGGCCATCTGGTCGGCGTGCAGTCGTGGACGGGGTCCCTGAGCGCGTGAGCCACCTCGCTCAGCCCTGGTCGAACGTGACCACCATGAACGCGATGAAGGTGACGTCCCCGAGGCCGAACGCGATGAGTGTGGCGAGGAACACATTCAGGTCGAAGGTGGACGTCCCGGCCGTGGCGTTGTAGAGGTAGTAGATGGGGATCGCCTCGACGACGACCAGAGCGGCGGAGAGGAGCGCGATCCAGAGCACGCGTCCCCAGAAGAGGGCCTCGTCGGGCAGGCGCTCCTCGGCCGCCCGGAACACGGCGTCCGGGGCGTCGGGCAGCGTCCGGGGAGGGAGGGACAGCAGGTACACGATCCCGAGGAGGGCCGCGCAGGCGCCCGCGAACGCCAGGAGGAAGCCGAGCGTGCTCTCGTAGGCGGGTCCCTGGCATTCCCCCGCGTAGCCGAGCCGGCAGCTCGTGATCAGGTTGATGCCGACGATGCCCACCACGAAACCCGCGAAGGTCAGGACGGCTCCCGTCTCCTTCGCGCGCCGGGCCTCCACGTCCATGGCACGCCCAAAACGCGCCTCGGGAAACTTAGTTCTTCCGATGGACCGCCGAGCTGGGGGTCGCTAGGAGGTCCGTTTTCCTTTGGCATCCTGATCCTCCACGGCAACCTTTAACTAACGGGGCACGTTAGGCGGCCTCGCGGGCCTGTAGCTTAGCTAGGTAGAGCGATCGGCTCTTATCGGCGCGCCTGTCGGACCGTCGAGAGACACCGATAGGTCAAGGGTTCGAACCGACCGCGCGGATGTCCCCGCGGTCCCGAAAGTCCCTTCAGGCCCGCTTCATTTTTCCCGCCTACGCGGCGCAAGGCACATGCCCTCGGACCTCCTTGCCCATCCTTGGTTGTGGAGGCTGAGCCATGAGCACCCCGGTTCCCTCAGTTGTGTGTCTGCGGTGCGGCGGGACGTTGCAGTCCATGGGCGTGGAGCAGTTCCGCGTGGGCGGGACGAGCGGCGGCTGGAAGCTCCTGTTCGGGGAATGGGCCGAACTGGGAGAGCAGATGCTCCCCTTCGAGCTCTTCGCCTGCGGTCGTTGCCGGCGCGTGGAGATGCGCGTGGCCTCGGGCTAGGCCCGAACCTTCATCTGGGGCGCGGACCTTGGCCCGCCGAAAGCCATGGCCCGGAACCTGTACTTCATCGGCACCGCGGGCAGCGGCAAGTCGACCATGGTCTACGCCTTCCAGCTCTGGATGAACTCCCAGGGCCTCGACTGCGTGACCGTGAACCTGGACCCCGGCGCGGAGTCCCTCTCCTACTCCCCTGATGTGGACGTCAAGGACTGGGTCGACCTGGACAAGATCATCCAGGAGCAGGGCCTCGGGCCCAACGGTGCCCAGGTGGCGGCCGCGGACCTGCTCGCGCTGAACGCGCGGGAAATCGCGGATGTCCTCGAGACGTTCCAGACCAGCTACTTCCTCATCGACACGCCCGGCCAGATCGAGCTGTTCACGTTCCGCTCGTCGGGGCCTGCGATCATCGACGCCTTCGGCCGCGAGGACTCGGCCTTCGTCTACCTGAACGACCCGAACCTGGTCCGCTCCGCCTCCGGCTTCATCTCCTCCATCCTCCTGAGCGCGACGGTCCAGTTCCGCCATGCGCTGCCCTTCATGAACGTGCTCAGCAAGTCCGATCTCCTGCCCGAGGAGGAGCTCGAACAGGTCGTGAAATGGTCCCTGGACCCCATCGCCCTGTACGAGGCCCTGTTCGCGGACACCACGACGCCGAAGACCCTGCTCGATGTGGAGTTCCTCCGGAGCATGGAGACGATCGGCGTGTACCGTCGTCTGTTCCCCGTCTCCTCGGAGCTCCTGTTCGGATTCGAGGAGATCTACAACCAGGTGCAGCAGGTGTTCGAGGGCGGCGAGGACCTGTCCAAGGACTGAGCCTCGACCGCGGCACTCTCAGAACGGATAACCGTCGCGAGCGGCTCATATGGGCGGACACGCCGTGCCCGTACCGGGTGCCACCACGCTCCTCCGAGAGAACCCGTACGAGTTCCTGTCGCCTGACGTGCCGCGCCGGCGAAGGCTGCGGAAGGTCCGCCGCGGCAAGCCCAAGCCGGCCTGATCAGAACCCCAGTCCCTCAAAGGTCCGGAGAACCTCGGGGGTCCGGGCCCGCAGCACGTCGAGCACGGAGGGGACCGTCAGGGGCCGCAGGTCCGCCTCGGCAATGGCGTGGAACACGCGGTCGATCGCCGCGTCATCGAGCTTCTGCAGCCCCTCCTTGACGAGGTAGTGCCGAGCCAGATCCTCCTCGAGGCGGGACCGCCAGGCCCGGTCATAGGATGCCAGGCGCTCCCCGGAGGCGTCGCCTTCCCGGACGGCCCGCGCCGCAGCCTCACCTGCGAGGCGGCCGGACAGGAGGGCGTTCTGGATTCCCGCTCCCGTGAGCGGGTCGATGAGCCGCGCGGCGTCCCCCGCGAGGAGGAGGCCGGCCATCGCGCTCCGTTCCACGGGGAGCGAGGTGGTCACGCCGCCCGCGACCTCCTCGATGGGCTCGCCCCGCGCGAGGCCGGGCCGCCGCGCGATGAACGCGTCCAGGTACCGCTTGACCTCCGCGCGGTCCTTCAGGCGGGACAGCGGGACGCCCAGACCCACGTTGGCCACGTCCTCCGCCTTCCAGAACACCCACGCGTATCCGCCGGGGGCCTCGCTCCCGAGATGGAGGTCGCTGTAGGCGGCGTCTCCCCGGACGCCCGCCAGGGTGACCTGAAGGCAGGAGACGAGGTCCCGCGTGCGCAGGGGCGACGTCATTCCGGCCCAGCGCCCGAGCTGGCTCTCGAAGCCGTCCGCCGCGATGACCACGGGCGCTCGGACGTCCCACGTCTCCCCCAGGTGCTCGCAGACCACGCCCACCACCCGGTCGCCCTCCCGCAACAGGCCCAGGGCGCTCGTCTTGATCTCGATCCGGGCTCCCGCCCGAGACGCCTCCTTGGCCAGCGCACGGTCGAAGAGGTCCCGCTCCACCACGTAGCCGCCCTTCGCGCCCGCGTACCCGGAGACGGTGAGGTACGTCCCGTCCGGGGAGAAGACCCGCGACGCCGCGATCTCCCGGGCCACGAAGGCGGAGGAGGGCGTCAGGTCCACGGCCTCGAGCCAGTTCCGCCCGAGGGCCTCGCCGCAGCGGACCGGCGTGCCGATCTCCTGTCGCTTCTCGATGAGCAGGGTCCGCGCGCCTCCGGCCGCCGCGTAGCGCGCCGCCGTGCTCCCCGCGGGTCCCGCGCCCACGACGAGGACGTCCATTTCGAGGTCCATGAACGGGCTCCCGATTGCGGGGGATGAGATGAGGGTTTGGGAGAAACGGATGCGGGACGCGGAAGGAAAGGAGAGGGGCGGGAGTCCACGCTCCCGCCGTTGGGAGTTCAGTCGGGCAGCACCTGGAGGGTCCCCGTCATGTAGTCGTGCCCGTCGCCGCAGACCACGTTGCACTTGAACGTGAAGGTCCCGGTCTGCGACGCGACGAAGGTGATGACGGTCGTAGAGGGCGTCACGTCGCCCGTCGCGTTCGCCGTGCCCGGATCGATGTGCACATTCACGTTGAACGTGTCCAATTCGAACCCGTGGTCCATCTCGTCTGCGTTGATGACCGTGATCTTCACCGTGTCACCCGCGTGGACGACGAGGGTGTTCGGGACGAACGCGTCCCACCCCGCCCCCTGGATGTCGGGGACGATGGCCATCTCGAAACTCACGGTCGTCGGCGTGTAGGTGGCGGCCTTCGGGGTCAGGGCGCCCATGGCGCCGAGTCCGACGCCCGCCGCCGCGAGGACGAGGGCCACGGCCGCGACGATCAGAGTCGCACGGTTTCCCGCGTTCGCACTGCCGGAGACACGCTTCGGGGGCTCTTCGCTTTCATCTGCCATGGTCTTCTCCACCTTGTGACTCGAGTTCGCGCGCCGGGTCCTCCGGTCGTCGGCGGGCTTGTCGGAGCGGATGCCCAGCACTTGGACGGCCACGAACGCGTACGTGGCCCAGACTCCGCCGACGACCGCCAGGATGATCCCCACGATGGTCGGCGTGGCGGGCAGGAGGGGCAGCACGGGGCTCGCGGGCTCCGCCACAGCCTGCACGGTCACGCTCGCGTTGCTCGGTGCGTAGGCCGCGTTCCCGTCGAACGAGACCTTGATCGTGTAGTTCCCCGTGGCCATGGGGTCGTAGACGAGGTAGGCGCTTCCGTGGGAATCCGTGATGCTCTCCTTGAGGAATAGCCAGCCGAACTTGGTCTGCAGCAGGAAGGTGAGGTTCTCCCCGGCAAGGCCGATTTCGGTGACCTTGTCGTGGAGGACCGCGCTGATTGCGTTGCTCGTCCCGACGGCAAGTTCCGAGGGGGCATAAGGATGGAGCTCCGTCGGCTCCAGCCCGCCGGTCGCGGGGGTGCTCGGTGCGAACGCGGTGGCCGGTGCGCACGCCGCAAGGAGAGCGCCGATCAGGAGTGCGGCGAGCGCCGCGGCGACGATTCTCATCGGCCCGCCTCCACTCCGACCGGTTCGGGCGCAGGCCGGCTCTCGGGGGCGGCCTCGGAGACCTCCCAGATGCTAACGAGCGGGAACAGTTTCGAAAAGATCGCGTAGAGGAGGATGAACCCTGCGATTGCCCCGGCGGTGATCGACCACTCGACCCAGGTCGGCGTGTAGCTCGCCCAGGACACGGGCATCTGCGGGGTGGCCATCGCGGGAACCACGATCAGGAGGCGTTCGAACCACATTCCCACGTTCACGCAGACGGCCGCGACGACGAGCCAGGCGATGCTCTTCACCCGGGTCAGGGCCAGGATGAACACGGGCGCCAGGAAGCCGCCGAACACCATGCCCCAGAAGAGGAACATGTACGGACCCCCGGCGAGGGCCTCAAGCCAAGCCGTGTCCGCGCTCTCGGAGCCGTACGCGGCGGTAAGGTACTCGCTGAGGGTGAAGTAGATCAGGATCAGGTCGAGGGCCAGCATCATGAGCCCGAGATTCCGGAAGTGGAGCGGTTTGATCCACTTCTCCAGGTGGTAGACCTTACGGAACACGGCCATGGCCAGGATGATTGTTGCAATCCCGGAGAGGATCGCTCCGACGACGAAGTAGGGGCCGAAGATCGTGCTGTGCCAGCCCACCCGCAGGGTCATGCCGAAGATCCACGAGACCACGGTGTGGACGCTGACCGCAATGGGGATGATGATGACCGCCATGATCGCGATGCCGCGCTTGAGTCGGCGCCGCTGGGCGGGGCTGTCCCGCCATTTCATGGATAGGAAGCCGTACAACTTCCGCCGAAGGCGTCCGCCCACACGGGCCTCGCGCATGGCCGCCAGGTCGGGAATCAGGGGGAGGTAGAGGTATAGGAGGCTGCCCGTGAGGTAGGTCGCGATCGAGATGAAGTCCCAAAGGACCGCCGACTGGATGCGGCCGTAGAAGATCAGGTTGAGTAGGCGATCCGGCTGCCCGAGATCGATGATGGGGAACAGGGCGCCGACGCAGATGGCGATGACCGTGATGGACTCCGCCATGCGCGTGATGGGCTTGCGCCACTCCGCGCCGCTCACGCGCAGAATCGCAGAAATGAGCGTCCCCGCGTGGCTCACCCCGATGAAGAACACGAAGTTGGAGATGTAGAGGCCCCAGCTGACGTAGTTGCCCATGCCGGTGACGCCCAAGCCGGTGGTGTACTGCACATAGTACGCGTACGCGCCTAGTCCCACGATTCCGATCAACGGGGCGATGAACGCGTAGAACCTCCACGTCGTCCTGCGAATCGGGGCCACGAGTCGTTCCATGTCGTTGGCGGTCACTCCCTCACCTCCGCGCGGGCAGGTAGTACACCCGCGGATCCGTCCCGAGTTCCTCCTTCCACCGGAACCCGCCTTGATTCTGGAGCGTCTTGCGGAAGGGCAGCGTCTCGCCGAAGCCGTTCGTCACGGCGTCCTCGTTCTCGTTGCCGAAGTAGATTGCGCCCATGGGACAGCCCGTCGCGCACTCCGGGAGCTGCCCCTCGCGGGCTCGGTGGGCGCAGAACATGCACTTCATCACGACGCCCTTCGGTGTGGGCCACGGCTCCTCCGGGGAGTACGTGTGGGCGAGGGCCTCGGGCGGGTACGATGGCGTCGTCCAGTTGAAGTACCGTGCGTTGTACGGGCAGGCGGCCATGCAGTACCGGCAGCCGATGCAGCGGGTTTGGTCCACGAGGATCGTCCCGTCCGGGTCCACGTACGTCGCGCCGACCGGGCAGACCTTCACGCAGGGCGCGTTGCGGCAGTTGAAGCAGGGCCGCGGGAGGTAATACGAGCCGCCCGTCTCGTCTTGGACCTGGTACACCTGGATCCATTGCTGGCCTGAGGGCACGTAATGGGCTTTCGAGCAGGCCTGGGTGCAGGCGCCGCACCCGTCGCACTTCTTCAGGTCGATCAGCATGACCCAGCTGTCCGCGGCCGAGCCCTTGAGCCGCGGGTCTGCGGCCGCCGGGACGATCTTGTCGGCCAGGAACTTGGACCCGAAGGCCAGGACCGCCACGGCACCCGCCCCGATCCCCGCCATCTTCAGGAACCGGCGCCGGTCCATCGTCCGCGCCACTGCCTCGCCCGCATCGTCCGTGGTTTGTTGCGCCATGCGCCTTCCCCTCATGGCCTTCCTACGCACGTCGTACTACATATGCCGGACGGATGCTTACGGGATTAGTACGCGACGCGCCCAGAATACGCATTGTGCGTGTATCTTCTACAAAAGTACGAGGTGACCGTCTCCAGATACGTATGCTCGGCAGTTTGGAGAGCGATGTCGTGGCGGTCCTCCAGGAGATCAAGGAGGGCACGACCCGCCAGGTCCTGGAGGGCGTGACCGGCCGCGGGCACAAGGTCGCCTACACGACCGTGAGCACGATCCTGACCCGCCTCCACGCGAAGGGCGTCATCGGGCGGCGAAGCGAGCCGTTCAAGGGCGGCGAGCGGTACCTGTACGTGTACAAGGACATCGAGGAGGAGTACCTCGACCGCCTCCTGGGCGGGCTGGTGAGCGTGTTCGGTCGCCCCGGGGTCGCGCACCTCGCGGAGAAGATCGAGCATCTGGATGAGGAGAAGCTCCGTCAGCTCCGTGAGCGGCTGAGGGCATGACGAACTTCGGCCTCATCCTGCTCCTCTCCTCGGGCACGCTGTCCGGCGCCGGCGCGGTCCTCTACTTCGCATCGCGGCACAACGCCCACACGTCCCAGGGCGCCTCCCTGGCCCTCTTCTCCCACGGCGCCTTCGCCACGTCGGGCCTCCTGTTCCTCGTGAGCCTGATCCACCTCCACTCCCTCGTCCCGCTCGTGATCCACGTGCACAGCGTGGGCGACGCCCTCCTGGACGACTTCGACTGCGACCTGACCCTGGACTGCGTGGCCACGTCCGCGGTCCTCATCGCGGGGATCGTCCTGGGCGCCGCGACCCTCCTCGGCCAACTCAGCTCCCGCGCCCTGCTCCGCGACTGCCGGGGCCGCGCCCGGCCGCCCGAGGGCCTGCCCCGGGACGTCGTCCCGCGGGCCACGGAGCTGTGGCTCGTGGAGGACTCCCGGCCCGACGCGTTCGCGGCCGCCGTGATTCGCCTGGACCGCCGTCGGCTCCTTCGGGTCCAGGACGTGATCGTCGTGACCACGGCGTTCCGGGACCTCCTGGCGCCGGAGGAGCTGCGGGCCGCGCTGGCCCACGAGGCGGCCCACGTGCGGGCCCACGACAGCCGCTACCTGCCGGTCGTCCGGAGCCTGTCCCGGATCCTGTTCCTCGACCCCGTCCTCCGCTACCTCTCCCGCCGACTGGCCGCCCGCTACGAGTTCGGAGCGGACGAGGACGCGGCCAACTCCACGAAGGATCCCCGCTCCCTGGCGCGCGCCCTCCTCAAGATCCAGGAGGCCTCCGCGGGTCCGTCCCCGGGCGTGGCCTTCCTCGGGCACGCCCGCACGCCGCTCCTCGTGGAGCGCATCGAGCGCCTCCTGGCCCTCGCCGAACGGATGGAGCGCGGGTCCTGATTGGGGCCCCCGCCGAATAGGGTCAACGTGGGGACTGGCCTCTACACGGCTCGAACGTGCCGACCCGATGGGGACGTCGTACCGCATGATGGGGGCCGGGTCGGATGAACATGTATTTACGCCACTAGATGCATGTACGACCCATGGAGCTCGAGACCCGTAAGGTCCAGAAGCTCGGCTACTCGAGTGTGGGCATCTCCCTTCCCAAGGAGTGGGCCGCCGCGAACGGCCTGCGGCCCGGCGCGATCATTACCCTCGCCGTGGAGGACGACGGGAGCCTCCGGGTCCGCACGGGACCCCTGGATGACCGCCCCATGACCTCGGAGGCCATGATCGACGCGGACGAGTGGAAGGGGCCGGAGGCCCTCACCCGGGTGATCACGGGGAACTACCTGGTGGGCCGCAGCACGATCCGGGTGCGGTGCCGGGACGAGCTCTCGCCGGAGCAGCTCCAGGAGATCCACGAGGCGGTCCGAGGGCTGACCGGCCTGACCATCGTGAACCAGGGGCCCAAGTTCGTGACCATCGAGAACTTCGCCGAACCGACGCGGTTCCCCATCGAGGGTCTCCTGCGGCGCCTCCACTACCTCACCTCGCGCATGGAGAACCTGGCTCTGGGCGTCCTGGCCGGGGCGAGCACGGGGAACATCGAGGAGGTCGTGCGGATGGAGGCCGAGGTGGACCGCCTGTACTGGCTCGTCGTGCGGCAGCTCCTCCTGGCCGCGCAGAACCGGAGCGTCGCGGGCAAGATCGGGGAGGGCGAGCCGCGCCATCTCCTGGGTGACCGCGTGGTCGCGGTCATGCTCGAGAACGTCGGCGACCTCTGGGAGGAACTGGCTGCGGGGAGCGTGTCCCTCCTCAAGCCCACCCGCCGGATCCCCAAGGACTTCACGAAGGGGATCGCCGCGGTCAAGGAGAAGCTGGAGAAGCTCATGGAGCTCACGATGACCGCCTTCTTCACCTCGAACCTGGAGAAGGCGGAGGACGCGCTCGACCTGAAGGACTCGCTGGAGAAGGAACTGAAGGGGTTCTCCCAGGCATCCGGGCTCAAGTGCGACGGCAAGGGGGCCATCTGCAGCACGTGCACCTTCCTCCGCACCGTCCTCCGGCCCATCGAGCAGGTGGCCAAGTACTACGGGACCATCGCCCAGATCACGATCAACCGGTCCCTGGAGCCGCCCAAAGGGTCCTTGAGCTTCGCCCCGGCCGCCCCCACCGCCCCGGAGCGTCCCCCGGCTGCAGCGCCCAAGTCACCGTGAGCCCTTGTCCCCGCCGCGGCGGGACTCGTAGTCCTGGCGGAGGGCCTTCATCGTCTTCGTCTTGCCGGGTCCCGTCTGCGGGAGTTCGGGCACGAGGACCACGTCGTGGACGTGGGCCAGGAGCGGGTTGAGCCGCTCCTTGATCTCCCGGGCGAAGTCCCGCTTCAGGCGGTCGCGCGCCGCGACGTCGCCCAGCAGCCGCGGGTCCCGGGGCACCGCGTAGATCACGAGGCTGTGCTGTCCCGTGTCGCCCACGTCCACGGCGACGGGCTTCGTGTCGTACACGAGCTCGTGGGCCAGCACGCTCCGGATTTCCTCGGCGCTCGACTTGATGCCGTAGATGTTGACCATGTCGTCGATTCGGCCGTGGTGGCGGTAGTAGCCGCCTCCGAGCCGCTCGACCTGGTCCCCGTGGCGCCGCAGGACCTCCCCGTGCGGACCTTGCGGCAGCCCCGCGTAGTACTCCTTCCGGTGGTCGTAGTTCAGCAGGTCGTTGGAGAGGCCCATGGAGGGCGGGATGAGGAACACCTCGCCCCGGTCCGCGGCATGGCCCTCGTCCAGGAGGACGAAGTCGAGGCCCATGGCGGGCGTCGTGAAGCACGAGGGGGCGCACGGCTGGACCAGGGTCCCCGTGACGTAGCCGCCGCCGATCTCCGTGCCGCCGCAGTACTCGATGACGGGCTTGTAGCCGGCGAGCCCCATGAGATACAGCATCTCGCCGGGACTCGACGTCTCGCCCGTGGAGCTGAAGCGGCGGATGCGACTCCAGTCCAGGCCCTCCATGGACCGCTCCTCCTTCCAGCCGCGCACGAGCTTGGGCACCACGCCGAGCATGGAGACCCCCGCCTCGGAGACGAAGCGCCCGAAGGCCCGCCGCTGGGCCGCGCCGACGTACAGGGCCATCGTCGCGCAGTTGACCAGGCTGCCGTACGTGAGCCACGGCCCCATCATCCAGCCGAAGCTCGTGGGCCACGCGAGGACGTCCTCCGGGCCGACGTCATGGTGCAGGTAGGCGTCCGCGGCGGACTTGATCGGCGTGGCCTGGGTCCAGAGGATGGCCTTCGGGTCCTTCGTCGTGCCGGAGGAGAACAGGACGTTGGTCACGTCGGAGGGTCGCCCGGGAACCGCCTCGAAGGAATCCTTCCCCCCGAGGAAGTCCTCCCATGAGAGGTCCTCGGCCCGCCGGAGACGCACGGAGCCATGGCCCTCCGCGGGCAGGACCACGGCGCGGGGCGCATGGCCCTCGACCACCTTCTCGTAGATCCCGTGCTCCTTGCCGTCCCGGACGTAGGAGTCGATCGTGAAGACGGCCTTCGCACCGCCGATCCGGACGCGCTTCTCGACGTCCAGGGGCGCAGAGGCGTCCGCGACGCCCACCACGCTGCGGCCCGCGAGGATCGTGCCCAGGTAGATGGCCACGGACTCCGGGGTCATGGGGAGGTCCAGCGCGATTCGCTCGCCCGGCCGCACGCCGACGGACTCGAGGCCATGGGCGACGCGGGAGGCCAGCCTGCGGAGGTCCCCGTAGGTCATCCGCCGCAGGGTCGGGTCCGCCTCCGAGGCGGACACGATGGCCACCTGGGTCGGGTCCGCCCGGAAGCAACTCTCCGCGATGTTGAGCTCCGCGCCGGGCAGCCAGTCCGGGTGGGTGGGGTCGGACCGGGGGTCCAGGATGCGTCGCGGCGGCGTCCGGAACACGATGCCGAGCTCCTCGATCACGGCCCTCCAGTAGTCCTCGCGGTGCTCGACGGACCAGCGATGGAGGTCCCGGTAGCGGGTCAGCCCTCGCCGGGTCATCCACTGGCCCAGATGGGTGGTCGCGAGGGCGTCCTCGGGAGGGATCCAGGCGGGACCCGGACCGCGGGCGGGGTCGCGGCCGCGGTAGGCGAGATCGTAGAGGACGGATCGGGCCCGGTGGCACTCCTGCAGCGGGGCGGAGGAGCGGATGAGGTCCTGGAAATCGGACCAAATTCGGATCTGGGCGTCGGCATCTTCCGGGTCGCGGTGGCGGCGCAAGACCGCATCGACCTGTTCGCGGACCGTCTCCGCCTCGGACGGACGGAGGCCCGCCGCGGAGAGTTCCTCGGTGAGGTGCAGGGACCGCACGGGTCGCACAAGCGAAGCCGACACTTAAGGCTGAGGAGGACCGAAATCCCGTCCATCCGTCCCGGTCTCAGGTCTTCTTGCTGTCGAACGCAACGCCGGGCCGCTCCGCAGCCAGGGCGCGCTTGGCGTACTCCACCGCGCGGTCCACGGCCTCCTTGGGCGAGGCGACGGGGACGAACAAGCCCTCCTCAACGCCGGCCTTCTCCATGGGCCACGTATGGAGGGCGAAGACCGTCTTCCCCTGGTCGAACGCATGGGCCATCTCGCTCAGGGTGCCGTAGGATCCGTTGATCGCGATGAGGGCGTCCGCGGTGCGGACGATGACCAGGTTGCGGGCCGTGCTCATGGCCGTGGCCACGGGCACGTCGATGTAGGGATTGGCGTCCGCCTTGTTGCCCGTGGGCAGGATGCCCAGGGTGAGGCCCCCGCCGCGCTTGGCGCCCTTGGCGGCCGCCTGCATGACCCCGTTGAGGCCGCCGCAGACCAGGACGGCGTCCGCGCGGGCGATGAGGAAGCCGACCTCCTCGGCCATCCGGAGGCCCTCCTGGGACGCCTTGTTGCCTGCTCCGATGACTCCGATGATGAGTTTTCGCGGCATGAGGGAATCCCTCACCACGTCGCGGCGCGATAAAAGACTTTCCCGCGTGCTTGTCAATCCCGAGAACCAGCGGCCCCCAGCAGGGCCGGCAGCTCCATCAAGGATCGGATGGCGGGGCACGCAGCGCGCGAGGGGCCCTGGCGGCACAGGAGGAGCGCGTGGAACCCCACGTTCCGCGCGCCCAGGTAGTCCGCCTCGTAGCTGTCGCCCACCATGAGGACGCGTTCAGGCGCGACGTTGGCCCGGGCGAGCGCGGCGTGGAAGATCTTGGGGTGGGGCTTCTCGGCCCCCGCCTCGAAGGAGTAGGTCACCGTGTCCAGGTAGGGCGCGAGGCCCGCCTCCTTGAGGACCCGGGGAAGCCGGTGGGAGAAGTTGGAGATCACGCCGGTCCGACAACCCGCGGCCTTGAGGTGCTTCAGCGTCCGCCGGGCTTCCGGGTAGGAATGGTAGACGACGTCCCGTTCGAAGGATGCGTGGATGTCGTCCAGATCCGCGTCGTCCGCCCGCAGTCCGAGGTATTCCAGGAGGCGGGCGTTCACGGAGCGGAAGAACTCGGGTTCCAGGCTGGACGTCATGGGCCGGATCAGGGTCACGATCAGATCGGGGGACCGCAGGGCGCCCGCGAGCGTCTCGCGGTCCAGGACCTTGCCCTTCCGCTCCAGGACCTGGCGGAAGATCTCCGCGGGCGGGGGCGTCGGGGCCAGGAGCGTGCCTCCCGCGTCGAAGAAGATGTGCGTGACGGCCTTCAGGGCGTCGTCACGCTCGTCGGATTCGGGCCTCGATGCCATAGTGATATCGCCCTGCCTCGAAGGTCGTCGTCGGATGGAACCCGGCGTCGCGCAGGATGGATCGGGCTTCCTCCTCGTCCAGTCGATGCGCTTTCGGCGGACCGAATTCCATGTCCTCCTTCTTCCAGTCCACGATGCCCAGTCGTCCCGTCCGCGTCAGGATGCGTCGGCACTCGAGGAGGGTGCCCGGGCCGTCCAGCTCATGGAGCACGCACGCGAGGAAGGCGAAGTCCGTGCTCGCATCGGCGAGCGGGATGCGGTCTTCCGTGGACCGCAGGGCCTCCAGATTCGGCACGGGTTCGCGAGCCAGCTTGGCTTGAAGCTCCTCCAGCATCTCGGGGACCAGATCGACCGCATAGACTTTCCCTGACGGGCCCACGATGCGCGCCGCGGGAATGGCGAAGAACCCCGTCCCCGTTCCGATGTCCGCGACCCGCATCCCCCGGGTCAGCCTGAACGCCCTGAGGATGCGATCCGGATCCAGGTAGGAGCGCCGCTCGTCGCTATCCAGGTACGCGCGGCGGGCAGCGTCGAACTTGTGGCCTCCCGCGGACACGCCACCTCTATCTGCTTCCCCGCGAAAAAGGCTTGCCGATGGGCGGGGGAGCTTTATCATCCGAGCGCGTTGGCCCCCCGGGGGCAAGGACGTGGCGCGGGATCCCACGAAGACATATTTCGCGGGCGGCGACCGGGACCGGGCGGTCTTCGAGGCGGGCATCAAGCTGGGCTCCATCTACCATCAGTACGTCGGCGCTCCGCTCACACGGGCGACTGCTGCGGACCTCGAGCGGGCCATCGAGTCCGCGACCCGCGTGCAGCCCATGGTCGAGGATGTTCGCGTGCGGATCGACCGGAAGCGGCTCCGCGCCCGCGGTCCCTACGGGTACGCGAGCCTGTCCGATGAGATGCTCCACGCGGAGGTCACGGTCAAGGTCGGCGCGGCCCGCGTGACCGCCGTCCTCCGCTACGTCCCCGAACTGGACTACCCGTTGATGTACCTGAAGGAGGTCCGCGGCGGGCCGACAAAGCCTTAATTACGCTCCCTGGGCTTGGCCGCCCTTCAATGGCACGGGGCCGGGGCGCCGAGGTCGAGGTCAAGCTCCGTCGGGACCTCGGTCTCCTTGAGATCGTGATGATCGGTTTCGGCCCCACGATCGGGACGACGATCTTCCTGCTCGTGGGTCCGGGCTTCGCGATCACCGGGCCTTCCCTGATCCTGGCCTTCGGGCTGAACTTCGTCGTGACCATGTTCACGGCCATGGCCTACATGGAACTCGGGTCCGCCTTCCCGGAGACGGGCGGAGGCTACCTCTGGATCCGCCGGTCCATGCGGGACCCCTGGGGCTTCCTGGGCGGATGGCTCTCCTGGTTCGGCCACATGGTCGTCGCGTCCTTCTATATCTTCGGCTTCGGCCTCGGCTCCGTCGCCCTGCTCAAGGTGTTCCTCGGGATTCAGGAGCTGCAGGTCACCCTGTTGGGCGTCACCCTGGGGGAGGACGTCCTGGTCAAGGCTCTGGCCGTCGCGGCCGCGGCTGTGTTCATCTGGCTGAACTACCGTGGCACGAAGCTCACGGGACGGTCGGAGACGGGCGTCACGGTCGTGCTCATGGGCATCGTGTGCGCCTTCATCGTCGCCGGGATGATCCATTTCCTGCTCAACGGCGGGGTCCCCGTGCAGAACTTCACCCCGTTCTTCCGCGGCAGCACGGGCTGGGACCAGTTCGTGACCCTGTTCGCGGCCATGGGCTTCACGTTCATCGTGTTCGAGGGCTACGAGATCATCGCCCAGACCGGCGAGGAGGTCAAGCACCCCGAACACAACATCCCGCGCGCCCACTTCATCGTCATCGGCGGCTCGACCCTGATCTTCATCCTCGTCGCGTTCGTCGCCGTGGGGCTTGCGGGCAACTGCAGCCCCAGCCAGGCGGCGTGCCTCATCCAGACCGGCGCGGGCGGTGTCGTGGAAGGGAACACGAACGCGGTGGCCGAGCTGGCCGACCTCGTGATGCCCTTCGGTCTCCCCATCGTCGCCTTCGGCGTGGTCCTGGGTGCCGTGGCGGCATTGAACTCGCTCATCTTCTCCTCGAGCCGCGTGGCCTTCGCGATGGGGCGCGACGGGACCCTTCCCCGCCTCCTGAGCGAGCTGCCTCCCAAGAAGCGTACCCCTCACTCCGCCATCCTGACCAGCGGCGCGATCATCATCCTCCTCGTCGTCGCGTTGCCCCTGAACACGGTCGCGGCGAGCGCGGACATCATGTTCCTCCTCCTCTTTCTGCTCGTGAACTGGGCCGTTATCGTCCTCCGGCGGACCATGCCCGACGTGAAGCGCTACTACCTCATCCCCATCTTCCCGCTCATCCCGATCATCGGGATCATGACGAAGTTCATGCTCGCGCTGAGCCTATGGACGATCGAGTCGCCGGCCTGGTTCATCGCCCTGGGCTGGATCGCCCTGGGCCTCGGGGTGCACTACCTCTACCAGAGGAAGGAGGTCGTCGCAGGGGTCACGCGGGTCGTGGGCTCCGTGCTCCCCGTGACCCGGCCGCGGTACCGCATCCTGCTGCCCATCGATGACTTCGAGCGCACGGAGCTCGTGGACTTCGCCTCCCTGGTGGCCCAGGTGGAGGGCGGGGAGCTCACCCTGCTCCACGTCGTCGAGGTGCCCGAGACGCTCCCCGTGGACGCGATCGACCGGCTCTACCTGAGCGAGGTGCGGTGGGCCCTGGGCCGTCTCCGGCGTCGCGCGGAGGAGGCCGGGGTCGACGTGAAGGCGCGAGTCGAGGTCAGCCACCGCGTGTACGACGCGATTCTGGATAACATCCGGGACGAGGACATCGACCTCCTCGTCGCCGGCTGGAAGGGCGGCTGGCGCCGCGGTCGGATCCTCGGGTCCAACGTGGACCGCTTCGTCCAGGAGGCCCCCTGCGACGTGGTCGTCTTCAAGGCCGCGGGGCTCAAGGAGAAGCTGGACCGGATCCTGATCATGAACGCGCCCGAGTGGCACCTGTCCTACGCCACGGGGTACGCGATCCTCCTCGCGAAGAAGCACAAGGCGAAGATCACCGTCCTGAGCGTGGTCCAGACGGACCTCGAGGCGGAGAGGGAGCGGACGTACTCGGCCCGGCTGGCGGCGATGTGCCGGACGCACGGCGTGCCCTTCGAGGAGAAGATGGTCCGCATCCGGAACGTCGTGGACACGGTCGTGGCCGAGGCCGCGAACTACGACCTCCTGGTCCTCGGCGCGAGCAGCGAGTGGCGGCTGACCCAGTTCGCGTTCGGGCCCATGCAGGACCAGATCGCCCGCAAGACGACGACCCCCATCCTCATGGTCCGGAAGGTCCGCCGGCCCGAGGTATCGAGCCCGCGGCCGCCCGCGTCCCCGGTGAAGGACCGGGCCCCCGCCCAGCCCTCCTGACGCCCCTCGACGGCTGCGGTGACGGTTTTTATAGAACCCTGCCCTATGGGTGAACTTGGAGTTTGGCCCGATGGGTGAGGCGTTGAAGATCGGCATCACGGGCCTCCCCGGGGCGGGCAAGACCTTCTGCCTTCTCAAAGTCATCGAGATGCTCGAGGCCGACGGCAAGAAGGTCGGCGGCATGATCACGGAGCCCATCGTCAAGCGCAATCGCCGCGAAGGGTTCTACGTCCTCGACTGGACGACCAAGGAGAAGCGGGTCTTCGCGTCGCGTGAGATCGAGTCCAAGACCATGGTCGGCCGCTACGGGATCGACATCAGCGCGCTCGAGGAGGTCGGCGTGAACGCGCTGCGGCGCGCCACGGACGGCGCGGACGTCATCGTGATCGACGAGGTGGGGAAGATGGAGGTCGAGTCGCCCAACTTCGTCCAGGCCGTGAAGGACGCGTTGGAGGCGGACAAGCCGCTCCTGCTCACCCTGCACAAGAAGTCCCGCAATCCGCTCCTGCAGGACATCCGCCGCCGAGATGACGTGCGGATCCTCGAGGTCACCTTGGTCAACCGGAACCTGCTGCCCTACAAGATCGTGAAGCTGATGAAGGGCGAGGTCCTCTGACCCGAAGGCCTATCTGGCCGGCTGCGATTCCGCCGTCGTGGACTTCCCTTTCCCGCTCAAGGAGGTCGTCGAGGGCCACGCGCGCCTGCTCGTGCCCGACGTGCCGCGCCGCAAGGGGCCCGGGGCCAAGGGTCCGTACCCGTTCTACAATCCCACGATGACGGTGAACCGCGACCTCAGCGCGGTCGTGCTGGCCAGGTGGCCGGGCCGGCCGACGCGCGTGCTGGACGGTCTCGCGGCCACCGGGGCGTGGGGCGTCCGCATGGGGCTCGAGGCGGGCATCCCGGACCTGGGGTTCGTGGACATGTCTCCCGAGGCCGCGGTGCTCATTCGCATGAACCTCGAGCGGAACGGCCTCGCCGGCGAGGTCTTCCACGGCGACCTCCGAGGCCACCTGGCCCGAACGGCGTACGACTACGTCGACATCGACCCCTTCGGACCGCCGACGCCGTTCCTCGGGCACGCACTCCACGGCGCGAAGACGCCCTCCGGGTTGGGGATCACGGCCACGGACACGGCACCTCTCTGCGGGACGTATCCGAAGACGTGCCAGCGCCGCTATGTGGCCCATCCCCTCCGGTGCGAGCAGGGCCACGAGATCGGTCTCCGGATCCTCCTGGGATACATCGCCCGCGTCGCGGAGGCCCACGCCAAGGGGATCCGACCCCAGCTCGCCTTCGCCGCGGAGCACTTCTTCCGCGTGCACCTCCGGGTGCTGGACGGGCTCAAGGAGCCCCCAGCGGAGCTCGGCTACTACCTCCGCGACCGGGAGGGGGTGTTCCGCCGGGTCGACGCACGGGAGCCCGAGGCGATCGGCCCCCTCTGGACGGGACCCCTCGGGGATCCCGCCTTCGTGCGGTCCCTGTCCCCCTCGGAATGGACGTCCGCGGCCGGGGGACGGCTCCTGGACACGCTCCGGCGGGAGATCGACCTGCCGCCCTTCTTCGTGACCACGGACGAGATGGCGAAGCGCCTCCGGGGGTCGCCGCCCAAGCTCGACCGCTTCCTGGAAAGTCTGCGGGCCGTGGGCTTCCGCGCGGAGCGCACCCACTTCCATCCGCGCGGCGTCCGGACGGACGCGCCCCACGAGGAGGTTCTGCGGGCCTTCCTCGCGACGGCGCCTAGCGGATCCACGGGTGGTTCAGCGCCTTCCAGCTGAACCCGAAGGCCGCGCTGCTCTCCGTGGCGTAGTGGTACAGGCTGGTCACGAGGATCCCGTGGACCACGGACCACAGGGCCATGAGCCCGAGCCAGAGGAGCACCGCGAGGCCGACCCCGAGATAGCCGCCGTCTCCGAGGATTCCCCAGAGCAGGGGGACGAACCCGCAGAGCCAGAGGAGGAGGAACACGACGCCGGTGCCCAGGACGCCGCTCGGGTGGGAGCCCCAGCGCTCGCGGACCAGGTGGCGGCTGCGGCGGAACGCCCCGACGGGGCCGAGGTCCTCCACGGCCATCGCGGGAAGGACGAACACGCTCGCGATGGGCCACGGGTTCCCCAGGATGCGGGCCTGGATCCTCCCCGCCTGCTCCCACCGCAAGGAGGCGAGCCGCAGGAGGACGCCGAACGTGGCGGCGAACAGGCTCCAGGCGACGATGCGGAAGAAGCACCCGTTCGCCGCGCGGAATCCGTCCGAGACGGTCGGGCGGTGCCCCTGGAGTCGCGTGTCCGCGGCGCCCACGATGGCCGCCATGAAGTACGTGCACAGGAAGTACGTGAGCAGGTAGGCCACGAACATCTCCTGATAGAGGATCGTGGAGGACGCCGCCGCGGGCGAGTAGCCGACGGCCCAGAAGCTGATGAAGACGAGGAGCCAGACGAACCCGCTGAACACGAGGGCCAGGAACGGGAGGGCGAGGAGGTGCGGGTCGTGCACGAGCACGCGCAGGCTGATCCCGGTGAGATGGAGGCCGCGCGCGAGCTGCGCCCGGAAGCCGGACGGAGGCGCGGAACGCTCCGCGTGGGCCCAGTGGGTCGACTCCGTGGAATGCATCCCGCGGCGTCCAGCGGGGGGACGTGTCATAAACCTGTTGTCAAATGGCCGCTCTCTCGTCGGAGGGCGCGTCGAGCCGTTTCTGCGGGGCCTCGTACTTCGCGCGGACGAGCTGCACGATTTCCGCGGCCTTCACATCCCCGATCTTGGCGACTCGCTTCAGGTCCTCCTCGGAGGCGTTGAACACGGCCTGCACGGTGCCGAAGTGCTCCAGGAGGTTCCGCGCGAGGGTCTCTCCCACGCTCGGCAGGCCTTCCACGAGGAACCGCTGCCGCTGGTCCCGAGTCATCGCCTTGGGTTTGTGCCGCAGGCCGTATTCCGCAGCGCCCTTGTCCTGGCGTTTCCAGAGGACGCTCAGGAGGAGCGCGGTCTGGTCCTTGTCCGCCGTGTTCAGGACGGGCACGCGCTCCGTCGTCTCGATGGACAGGAGCGCGCCCAGGATGGCCTGCGGATGCTGGAAGGTGGAGATCTCGGCGAGATCCCCCTCGAGGATGACGAGGGGCTGCGGGTAGGCGTCCCGCAGACGCTGCACCTGCTCGAAGAGCCGCTTCTTGACCAGGCTGCTGAAGAAGTCGGTCAGGGTCTTGCGCTCGATGCCGACCGGGCCCAGGACATAGTCTCCCGGCGCGATCTTCCTCACCTCGAACTCGACACCGAATTCCTGGAGCTTCTCCGGGATGTCCTCGGGCTCGTTCGAATCGATGATGAGGGGGACTCGAACCACGCCTTCGCCAAGCGAGGTCGGGACGTAAACGTTCCGGTGGGCGGTCCGGTTCCGGGAGGATCTCAGCGGGTGGCCGAAGCCTTGGGCGATCGGGTCTTGCGCCGGCTCGCCGTCTGCGCGGGGCGTGCCCGGGACCGGGGCGGGCGAGCCCGAGTCGGCCACTGGACGGCCTCGATCACCAGGTGGAGCGGGATCTCCACCACGTAGTGTCCCTGCGGGCTCCCCTCGATGAACTCCGGGGTGGGCTCGGGCTCCTCGAGAGAACGGATGAGGAATCCCGCATCCCGGAGGACGCGGGCGTACCATGAGAGCGGGCGGTGGTAGCCCACCGTCGTGACGGTCCTTTCCTCGATCCCCCAGGGCATCTCGTCCGCGAACGGGTGACGGTACCGCGCGACCTTCCTCCAGACCTTCGTCGTCCGGAAGAACCGCTCCAGGATCCACGTGGAGCTGGGCCCCTGGTCGAAGCAGGGGTGGCAGAGGCTCGCGACGAAGCGCCCGCCCGATCTCAGCAGCCGCGCAGCCTCCTGGATGGCACCCTCGACGTCCTCCATGTCCATGAGGGCCATGTTCGAGGCCACGATATCAAAGCTCCCGGACTCCAGCGGGATGTGCCGCGTGGCGTCCGCGACGAGATAGCGGATGCCCAAAGGCTCTTTCGCCTCCCGCGCCCGGGCCCGCCGGATGATCGGGCTCGAGGCGTCCACGCCCACCACGGTCGCGCCCTCGCGGGCGAACCTCCGCGAGAGGTAGCCGTTCCCACAGGCCAGGTCCAGCAGGCGAAGGCCATGCACGTCCCCGACGACCCGGAGAAAGGTCGGATCGATCAGGGTTCGGTGCCAGAGGTCGCCCTCATCGCCCTGCTTCGCATCGTACCAGTCCGCGAGCCGCTCCCAACTGGTCGTGGCCATGTCCGGAAGAGATTCTGGAGTCCGAATAAACGTGCCGGTGGGGAACGCTTCCGCTCAGTCCGAAACGACTCGCGGGAAAATCACGGGTACCGATCATAGGCGTCCTGTTTGACGGCTAAGCCGCCAACGCACCACCGACGGGTGCTAGTGTGGCTACGGCGGTTAGTGGCGGCGGGCTGAACAGGTCGCTCTTGCGAACTTCCTGCGTACACCCCCGCTCTATCAACGCGGTCGACTACCGCGGCCGTAAGATGCCTCGTCTTGAGGGCGGTTTCCGGCTTAGATGCTTTCAGCCGTTATCCGTATAGCGCGTGGCTGCTGGGCAATGCCTTGCCAGACAACCCATACACTAGAGGCGCCGATCCCCCGTTCCTCTCGTACTTAAGGGACCTTCCCCTCAGGCATCAAAGCGCTTCCACCAAAAAGCAACAAACCTGTCTCACGACGGTCTGAACCCAGCTCACGATCCCTTTTAATGGGCGAACAACCCCACCCTTGGCAGCTCATGCACCACCAGGATAGGAAGAGCCGACGTCGAAGTAGCAAGCCTCCGGGTCGATAGGAACTCTAGCCGGAGACGACTCAGTTATCCCCGGGGTAACTTTTCTGTCATCCATGGCCCGCACAAATCAGGCTCATGGGTTCGCTAGGCCCGAGTTTCCTCTCGTGGACTCTCGTTGGGCAAGTCCACGTCAGGCTGGCTTTTCCCCTTACAGTTAACGGAGGATTTCTGACCCTCCTAAGCCAACCTTTGGGCGCCCTTGTTATCTTTTTGAGGGCGTGGCGCCCCACCCAAACTGCCTACCTATCGTTGTCCCTCCGAAGGGGTAAGCCGTACGAATCCAGAAGGGCGGTGTTTCATCGGCCTCTCGGTGCCGACCTAGCGGTCGGCCCTTTGTAACGAGTCCCGCCTACGCTACACATCCAAACTCATACGGCAGCGACAGACTGCAGTAAAGCTCCACGGGGTCTTCGCTTTCAGGTGGAAGGTACTGGACTGTGCGCCAGTACGTCAGTTTCACCGGCCTCCACGCGGGGACAGGAGAGCTCTCGTTGGGCCTTCATGCAAGTCGCCAATTAAGCGACAAGGTATTACGCTCACATCTGTTGCTTTCGAGACCTCTCCCTCGCGCGTACACGTTCGTGTTCACATCGAGGGAATAGGCGGGTCGCGATTTCTCGCGGCCTCCCCATGTCGCCATGGGGGTCGGACTTTATCTTCACCGCTTCCGCGGTGATCGGCGTAAAGTCTCTGAGGGTTCCGACCTCGTTCCCGGGGCCGGCCTTCCCTGCGGATTGTCCGCACCGTGCGATTGTTACTGCGGCTGCAGTACGCACGGATACTCGGGGTTCCCCGCATATGGCCGATTTTTGTTAAGGCGACGTTCTCACCTTAAGAGGGTCATAGTTACCCCCGCCGTTTACTGGTCCTTCGTCCCGTTGAAACGAGCTTTCAGATACCAGCACTGGGCAGGCTTCAGCGGCCGTACACAACCTTTCGATCTGGCGGCCACCTGTGTTTTGGTTAAACAGTCGGGGCTCCCTTGTCACTGCGACCAGCCGCTCGCGCGGCTGGCACCCCTTATACCAAAGGTACGGGGCTAATTTGCCGAATTCCCTCGCGTGGATTTTCGCCGACACGCCTTGGGCTTTTCACCCAGGGGCACCTGTGTCAGTTCTAGGTACGGACACACGGAATGACTCCAACGCCGTTTTCACGGGCACCGCGGATCAGCGGACGGAGTTGCCCCCGTACTCCCGCCTTCGCCCCCTTCTCGCCATGACGGCACTCCAGGGGTTTCAACGGTTGAATCGCCAGGCAAGACGACTCCACCTACCGCGATGCTAAGACGTTGGACAGGGTTCCGCATGGTGCAGGAATATTAACCTGCCTCCCTTTCGCGTTCCTCGGTTAGGGGAACACTTAGGACCGACTAACCCTCGGCTGACGAGCGTTGCCGAGGAACCCTGGCCCTTTCGGCGGTGCGGATTCTCACCGCACTTTGCTGCTACTCCTCCCAGGATCCTTATTCGAACGCGGTCCACCGGACCTCACGGCCCGACTTCGACCCGCGCACGACACCCCTCTACAAGATCACCTTTCGGTGCTCTGCAGTATCGGTGACCGACTTAAGCCCCGTCCCTTTTCGGGGCCCATAATCTCGGCTGGTGAGCTGTTACGCTATCTTTGAATGATGGCTGCTTCTAAGCCCACATCCCAGCTGTCTGAGACTACGAACTCCCTTTGGTATTCGCACTGAGTCGGCACTTAGGGACCTTAACTGCAGGTTGGGCGGTTTCCCTTACGAATGCCAAGATTACCCCAGGCACTCGACTCCCGGCATCTACGGCGACCACGGATTTGGAGTTCGACAGGACACCGACGGATTTCTCCGCCTTAGCATCCAATCGGTAGCTCTACCCCATGGCCTAACCTCCGCCGAGGTCCAGCTGCGACTGATTTCGAGGGGAACCAGCCATTCCCGGCCTAGATTGGCCTTTCACCCCTATGCCCAGGTCACCCCAGTGATTTGCACATCAACACGGGTTCGGCCCTCCACCTCCCTTTCGGAAGGCTTCAGCCTGCCCAGGCATAGATCGACCGGCTTCGGGCATCGCACCCACGACTCCTCGCGAGCCCACGACGCGCCTGGCGCCTTGCGGCGTTGCGCGCATGTCGCTTTCGCTTCGGCTTCCCGCGTGAAGCGGTTAACCTCGCCGTGGATTAGAACTCCCTGGCCCGTTATTCACAACGGATAACACGACACCGCTCCATCCTTGCGGACTTCGTCGCTTGCGTGCCGTGTATGTCTGTAACTGTCTGGTTTCAGGCTCTTTTTACCTCCCGTCAAGGGCACTTTTCAGCTTTCACTCACGCTACTAGTGCACTATCGGTCTCGGGTCGTGTTTAGAGTTGGATGTTTATGCCACCCACCTTCGCGCGCGATTTCCGACGCACGCTACTCTGGATACCCCGAATCACCTTCCCCGCTTGCCTCTACGGGACTGTCACCCTCTTTGGTCGCGGCATTCCACCGGAGTTCGAGTTGACAGGGTAAGGTGTGCCGGAGTCCGAACACCACACCGCCGCCGTCTTTCAACGGAGGCTTCGGTTTGCTCTGTACCCTCTTCGATCGCCTTTACTGAGGGCATCCCTGTTGGTTTCTTTTCCTCCCCGTACTAGGATGCTTCGATTCCGGGGGTTCCCGTTCCTCACGGAACAACCTCGCGGTTAGGAGGTCCCATTCGGAGATCGTCGGATCACAGGCTTCTTGCGCCTACCCGACGCATTTCGCAGCTTGGCACGTCCTTCGTCGGCGCCCGAGCCGAGCCATTCCCCAGACAGCGCATTAGCCACTGACCTGTCGGCTTAGCACACGTCCAGGATGCATATGATCGGTATCAGCGGCGCGCGGTACACTCGGAGCGGAGCTCCTCCCGCGGCCTCTACCTCTTCCCCGCCGGACGTCCCGCGAGCGTCGGGGGTGCACATGTCTCGGGGCACAGAAACGGGACGCGATAGCGTGCGGAGCCCATGTGCCACAGAGAGCCTTCATCGTTAGGCGAGGGAACTACTTAATGCTTGCGTCGGCCGGCTCACGGCGCCGGTCCGTCGCCTCCGGACTCCGCGTCGAGGCGCTTCCAGTTCCGCACGACCAGGTACCACTCCACTCCGAGGACGGGCGCAATGAGCACGGCTCCCAGGACGACCAGCAGCGCCAGGGACCCGGTCCCCACGCGCCACTCGACCACGAGCGCGAAGGCGCCGAGGATCGCGACGAGGAGGGTGGCCTCCAGGAGAAGGAGGCGCACGGCGATCCGCCGGCGGTTCGGGAGGGCGTTCGGATTCACGCGCTCACCCCGGGCATCTGCACGATGCGGGCCTTGCCGCGGCTCACGAGGATCTCCGCGATCGTCTTGGGCAGGGTGACCACGTCCTCCTTCCGCAGATGGTAGGTGGTGTCCAGTCCTGCGAACGGCGGCAGGTCCTCGAGGACGTGGACGACCACGTGGTCCTTGAGGCTGGGGGCGACCTTGGGCCTCTTCGTCTCCTCGCTGGAGAGGACCTTCATTCCGCCGGCCGGCTTCTTCTCAGGGGCCGCGGTGGCTGGCGGCGATTCGGCGGGTGGGGCCGTCTCCGTGGGCCCCGCCTCGCTTCCGAACGGCGAGCCCCCGAAGGCGTCCGCGCGCGTCTTCCGGAGGAGGGCGACCATCTGGTCGAAGAGGATGCGGTCCTGCCGCGGGAGGGTCAGCACCTCGATCTCGGCGCCGCTGGCCTTGCTGGACGCGAGCAGAGCCAGCTTCCGCTCGCGGTACGTGAAGATCTGCTCCCGTCGCTTGAGGACCTTCCGCAGCTCGTCTTGGAGCATGAGGGCCTTCGGGGAGTTGGGATTGGCTTGCGTCTCCTTGTTGGAGACCTCCTCGAGCCGCTTCACGTAGGCCGCGAGCTTGTCGTAGAAGTCCTCCTCGAGGGCGACCAGGGTCTTCTTCCCGCCTTCCTCGCGGTAGACCTTGGTCACACGCTCGAAGTTAACCTCTTCCTCCCCAGGCACGTCGACGTTATCCCCAGGTGGCTATAAGATGCCGTCGCCCCGGGTCGCCCGGAGTCCCTCGTCTCCTTCCTCGCCGGAAGACATATCTCCCGCGCAACGATAGTGAACCACGATGAGCGTGCATAGGCCGCCGCCCGCGATGGTCCGGGAGAACGCGGGTCGAGGCGTGGTCCTCCTCGACGTGGTCGTCACGCCGAGCGCCGCGCGGACGGAGATCCGCGGCACGGACCCGTGGAGGCACGGGGTCGTCGTGCGCGTGGCCGCGAAGCCGACCGAGGGGGCCGCGAACGCGGAGCTGCTCCGGTTCCTGGCCCAGCGCCTCGGGCTCCCGCACTCCGCCCTCCGCATCGCAGCGGGCCACCGGAGCCGACGCAAGACCGTCGCGATCCAGGGGCTTCCCCGGGAGCGCATCGAGGAACGTCTTGGACTGAGGGGTCTCTGATGGATTACGTCGAGTTGCACGACGACCTAGAGCGCGTGCTCGACGACCTGATCGAGAAGAACCGCTTCGTCCCGGTCATTGTGGAAGGGGAGTACGACCGCCGGGCCCTTCACGAACTGGGCGTGCTCGGCGACGTCCGCGTGCTGAACCGCGGGAACTCCATCCTCGCCCTCTGCGAGACCCTCGCCCGCGAGCACCGGGAGGCCATCATCCTGACGGACTGGGACGTCCGGGGCGGACGGCTCGCCCGCAACCTGCGCGACGCGCTCACGGCGAGCGGGATGCGGTACGACGACGAGCTGCGGGCCCGGCTGACCCTCCTCTGCCGGAAGGATATCAAGGACGTGGAGTCCCTGCATCGCTTCGTGGAGCGGGTGGCCGAGCTCGCGGCCTCCCGGAACCAGCAGCGACCCTCCAAGCGGTACTACTCGGAACGCGCGCGCTCGCGCGACACCCGCCGGCGTTCCCAGGATTGATAACGGCGCCTCAAGAATATTTAAATAGGGCCGCCTCCAGTGACGACTCGGGATAGCGGTCGAACCGCGCATCATCGGTCCCACTCATCCGAATCCTCCTTTCACTCCTCCCGACCTGGGAGCCGAGAAGAACGCCCTGCGGGGCGCCAGAGCCGTCCGGATAGGCGGGACGTGAGTAGCGGTCGACGCCTCCCGGAACGTGAAACATGAACATCGATCCGAGTACAACGAAGTACCTGATCCAGGCCCGCCTCGAGGCGGAGGGCATCGTGGAGAAGCCCGACGTCGTCGGCGCGGTCTTCGGCCAGACCGAGGGGCTCCTCGGCGAAGAACTGGACCTGCGGGACCTGCAGAAGAGCGGCCGAATCGGCCGCATTGAGGTCGACGCGCAGAGCAAGAAGGGCCGGACGGAGGGCACGATTCTCATCCCGTCGTCCCTGGACCAGGTGGAGACCTCCATCCTCGCGGCCGCGCTCGAGACGATCGACCGCGTGGGACCGTGCAAGGCGTCCATCAAGGTGGACAAGGTCGAGGACGTGCGCATCTCCAAGCGGAACAAGATCATCGAGCGCGCCCGCCAGCTCCTGGCCGCCATGGTCGAGGAGTCCAAGACGAGCGGGACGGACCTCCTGGACGAGGTCCGGGGCAGCGTGACCGTCGCGGAGATCGTGTCCTTTGGCCCGGAGCGCCTGCCGGCCGGACCCAACGTCGCGGACAGCGACGCAATCATCGTGGTCGAGGGCCGCCAGGACGTCCTGAACCTCCTGCGGAGCGGCATCAAGAACGCCGTGGCCGTGGAAGGGACCAACGTGCCCAAGACGATCCAGGACCTCTCCAAGGAGCGCGCCCTGACCGCCTTCGCGGACGGGGACCGCGGCGGCGACCTCATCCTGCGGGAGTTGCTCCAGGTGGCCGAGGTCGACTTCATCGCCCGCGCCCCGCGCGGCAAGGAGGTCGAGGAGCTCACCCAGAAGCAGATCATGAAGGCCCTGCGGAACAAGATTCCCGCGGACCAGTACATCGAGATGTACGGCCTCACGGGCCAGGTCTACAAGGCCGAGTCCGAGTTCCCCGAGGCCGCCGCCGGGCCCAAGGGAGGCGAAGGGCGGCCGGAGCCTCGCGGCGAGCTCCACCCGGAGCCGCGCGAGGAGCGAGCGCCCCGGGAACCCCGGGAGCCGCGCGAGTCCCGCGAGCCCGCGCTCACGCCCACGACGAAGACCCTGAACCCGCGCCTGGAGAAGTATCGCGACATGCTGCTGGCCATGGGCGGCTCGTCCAAGGCCCGGTTGCTGGATGACGGCGACGGCGTGGTGGCCGAGGTTCCCGTGCGGGAGCTCGTGGACACCCTGAAGACGTCCAAGCAGACCCGGGCCCTCGTGTTCGACGGGATCATCACCCAGCGGATTCTGGACATCGCGTCCGAGATGAACATGCACTCCGTGGTCGGCACGAAAATGGGCACGATCACGAAGCAGCCCGCGGGCGTCGAGGTCTGGACCCGGAGCGACCTCTCGCCCTGAGCGGGGTGGCGTCCATCGCGCAGACCAAGGGGCTGACCGCGGACGAGGGCTTCTCCCTCCGTGAGCTCGAGACCACCGCGGACATCTTGATCCCGGACGATCCGATGAAGCGGGTCATCGGGCAGGACGAGGCGGTCAAGCTCGCCCGGGTCGCGGCCAAGCAGCGGAGGCATCTCCTCCTTGTGGGGCCGCCCGGCACGGGCAAGTCCATGATCGCCCAGGCGCTCTCCCTCCATCTGCCTTCGGTCACGGAGGAGATCCGGATCGTCCACAACCCGGAGAACCCGGAGCGCCCCCTGGTCGAGGTGCGGCGGCGGGACGAGGTCGTCGCGGAGGAGAGCCGCATGGCCGGCGCCGAGGGGGACCTGATCGACCCCAAGGAGGCGCCCATCAACGTCGCGGAGCGCCTCGGCTACAAGTGCGTCCACTGCGGTACGTACTCCTCGCCCACGGAGCGGATGTGCCCCAAGTGCTCCCGGCCCAAGACGGTCGCCCAGGGGAGCAACGCGGGCAATCCCTTCGGGGACCTGTTCAGCGGCATCTTCGAGGTCACCTTGGCCCAGATGGGCGGCCGCGACCGCGTGACGACGACCCGGAACCAGTTCGGCAAAGAGGAGGTCGTCGTCTACGAGCGCGCGGGCGAGATGGTCCGCGTGCTGGACCAGAAGGCCCTGGAGAAGCGCCGGGAGATGGAGAAGGAGAGCCCGCGCAAGGTCCTCGTCCCCATCACCCGGAGTCCGTTCGTCCTCTCGACCGGGGCGAGCGAGACGGAGCTCCTGGGCGACGTGCGGCACGACCCGTACGGAGGCCACCCGCAGCTCGGCACGCAGCCCTACGACCGCGTGGTCGCGGGATCCATCCACGAAGCCCACCAAGGCGTGCTGTTCATCGACGAGCTCCCCCAGCTCGGCCACCTCCAGCGGTACATCCTGACCGCGATGCAGGAGAAGCGCTTCCCCATCTCGGGACGCAACCCGCAGAGCGCGGGCGCGAGCGTCAAGGTGGACAGCGTCCCGTGCGACTTCATCTTCGTGGGCGCGTGCAACATCCAGGACCTCCCGCACATCCTCTCCCCGCTGCGGTCGCGCATCACGGGGGGCGGCTACGAAGTCCTCGTCGAGACGACCATGCCGGGCAACGAGACGAACCGCGCGAAGCTCGCCCAGTTCGTCGCCCAAGAGATCGCGATCGACAAGCGCATCCCCGCGGCCACGTCCGAGGCGGTCGGGGCGGTCATCGAGGAGGCGCGGCGTCGTGCGAAGACCCTGGACAACCAGGACAAGGCGCTCACCCTGCGCCTGCGCGAGCTGGGCGGCCTCATCCGGTCCGCCGGGGACATCGCGGTCACCGAGAACGCCTCCCTCATCGAGGCGGAGCACGTGAAGCGCGCGATCAAGATCGCCCGGACCATCGAGGAGCAGATCAAGGAGCGGTACGGTTCCTACACGGCCGGCGTGGGCACGGACATGTCCGCGGCCCAGAAGGAATCGTCTCCGTACCATTACTGGAACGTCCACGAGGGCGACGACGTCCAAGGCTACCAGTGAGCGACCCGCTCACAGGGCCTTGAACATCTTGTAGCCGTCCTCGCCGTCCGTGTAGAAGGCGGGCATCAGGTAGCCGATCTCGAAGGTGTACCGCTGATAGAACCGGATGCCCCGCTCGTTCGACTTGCGCACCTCGAGCTCGATCCGGCGCATGCCCCGCTCCGCGCACCGTGCGATGAACGCGTTCATGAGCTGCGTGCCGATGCCGCGGTCCCGGAAGCCCGCGGCCACGGCGAACATGAGGATGCGCGCCTGGCCCTCGGCGGACACGACGGCCGCGAGGAACCCCACGGGGTGGCCGTCCAGGTCGGCCACGAGGAACCCGTCCCGCCACCAGCGGTGGATGTCCAGGTAGAGAGACGTCGGGTAGTTCTCCCGAAGCGCCTCGCGCACGATGGTGGCGACCGCGGGGATGTCGTTCGGGATGAACGGCCGGATCTGCAACGGGCTCCCGCGAAGACCCGTCTCCTTTTCAACGTGACGGTCGTCGGCATCCTCATGAGCCCCTCCCGGCATCGCGGGCCGTGCGCCTCTGGATCGAGCTTTCCGGGGAGCATCCCACCCTGCCGCGGGCCGAAGCGCTCGCCGCCTTCGAGGCGGAGCACGTCGAGCTGCGGGAGGCGTCCTGGTCGTCCAAGGTCCTCCGGCTCGACGCCGTGGGCGCCGTCGCGCGGGCTGCGGGGCGGCTCGGACTGGCCCATGTCGTCTGCGAGGAGCTCGCCCACGGGGACCTCGAGGATCTGCGGAGGTTCGCCCGCTCCCTGGACTTGGCGGGGCGGACGTTCCGCACGCGGGCCCGCTCCCTGGCCCCCGATCTCGACCGCTCCGCGGTGGAGGGCCCTCTCGGAGCCGACCTCGGCAGGACCGGGAGGGTCGACCTCGTCTCCCCTTCGATCGACTTCCGCGTCCTCGTGGGCGAGGAATACGTCCTGGGACGCGTCCTGCACCGGGTGGACCGTCACAGCATGGAGGCCCGGACGGTGACGTACCGCAGCTTCCGCCTGCCCATCTCGCTCCACCCGAAGCTCGCGCGGGCCCTCGTGAACCTGTCCCGCGTGCCCACGGGAGGGATCCTGGCCGACCCGTTCTGCGGCACGGGAGGGATCATCCTGGAGGCCGCGAGGCTCGGACTGCGTCCCCTCGCCTCCGACGTCCGCCGGAAGATGGTCGTAGGGACCCGCAGGTCCTTGCGGGACCTCGCCGCGGAATCCGCGTACCTGGTGGCCGACGCGGGCCGCGGCCCATGGAAGGCCGGACGGCTCGACGGCTTCGCCGCGGATCCGCCGTACGGCCGCGCGTCCTCGTCCCGCGGCGAGCCCGTCCTGGAACTCTACGACCGCGCCTTCCGCAGCTTCGCCGACGCCCTCTCTCCCGGGCGCTTTGTGGCCATCGTACTCCCCTCCGAGGAGGCGGTGAAGGTCGGGCAGGACCGTCTGGAGCTCGTCGAGTGCCACACGATGCGTGTGCACCGATCCCTCGCGCGCAACTTCTGCGTCTACCTCAGGTGACCGTGAGGTTCACCGTGAGATCCGCGGAGGCGCCCGTGGTCGCCGCCTTCGCCTGGACGCCGAACGTCCAGGTGGCCGGCACGACGGACAGGGATGCCGGCGCGGTCACCGCGAGATGGACCGCCGCGGTCGTGCCCGGGCTCGTGGTGAAGTTCGCTTGTTCCGCGTTCGGGCTGACCGTGACGCTGCCGATCTCGATCGTCGTGAAGGCCAGCGCGAAGCCGGCACTCTTGAGATTCGTGAGGTCGTTCGCGGAGAGCTGGAGATGCACGGTCTCCGCGGCGGGGCTCGAGTCGTTCAGGGCGAACATCAGCACGACGGTGGCACCGAGCGCGACTGTGGCGTTGAGGACGGAGAGCGGTTGTCCCGCCACGGTCTGGAACGCGAGTCCCCGCGAGGTCGGCTGGAACTCGAAGGGCTGCACGACGAAGGTCGAGAGGAGGATGGCCACGGCCAGGATGCCCACGGCCGTCCGGCCGGCGTCCAAGCGGCTCAGGTCGTTCAGCGGGGGCGGATGCCGCACGCCGATGATCAGGATGAGGAACGCGAAGATGAGCCAGCCCGTGTACCAGGCGCTCAGGACGACGAGCAGGCCCAGGGCGCCCCAGGAGATGAGCCCCTGCCGCTCCCCGAGGAGCGCGCGGGCGATGTGGCCGCCGTCCAGCTGGCCCGCGGGGAGGAGGTTGATCGCGGTGACGAACAGTCCGACCCAGCCCGCGAAGGCGAGCGGATGGAGGGCCGTGTTCGCGGGAAGCGGGAAGAACAGCTGCAGGAAGCCGTAGAAGATGGAGGGGTTGATGATCTCGTACTGGCCCGAGACGGGCAGGAGGGGATGCGGGTTGGCCGCCGTCAGGAAGAGGCCCGCGAGGGTCACGGGGATCGCGATGGCGAACCCCACGAGGGGGCCCGACGCGCCGACGTCGAGGAGCGCGCGGCGGCTCGGCAAGGGATCCCGCATGCTGATGAACGCGCCGAACGTGCCGAGGGGCGGCACGCTCGGGAGGAAGAAAGGGAGCGAAGCCTGCATCTTGTAGTGCTTGGCGACCACGTAGTGCCCCATCTCGTGGAAGCCCAGGATGGCCAGGAGGGGGAGCGTGAAGTAGAGCGTGCCGTTCAGGATGGCGTCGACGGACAGGAGCTGCTCGTTCACGTACTGGGACCAGTTCCAGGCACCGCCGAAGAACACGGTCGTCACGATCGTGATGACGAGCATGGCCAGGTTCACGGAGCGGCCCGTGAAGCGCTGCTTCGGGCGGCGCTGAACGTGGACGAGGAGCTCGCCCCGTTCCCTGGTCAGGGAGGGGATGTAGTCCTTCGGCACGAGTTCCTGCCGCAGCCCGTCGAAGGGTCTCTCCACGTTCCCGTCCGCGGGCTGGGCAACCTGGAAGGTCAGCGCGAGGGGCGTGACGACCACGCCGTAGACCGTGAAGTGCCGCGCGACGGTCTCGCGGAGGCGCTCGATTTCCTGGTCCGCGGACAGCATGAGGCGTCTCAACGCCTGACACTATTTGAAGCTGCGGCCGGAGTCATGGGACGCCGCCCCGGAGGAGCCACAGAACCGCGGCGGTCGCGAGCCCCGCCGCGACGAACCGAAGTCCCGTGTACACGAGCCGCTCGCGGACGATGCTGCCCAGGTACGCGCCCATGGCGAACAGGAACACGAGGGTCACCGCGACGGCGACCGGGATGGCCTGCTGGAACGGCAAGAGAAGGAAGGGCACGACGGGTGGCAGCGCGGCGATGAGCGGCGCGATGCCGTGGACTAGGGCGCTCGCGTAGGCCGCGAACCGGAAGGCGCCTTTGTGCTCCTCGCTGAGCCGCGTGAGCATGGCCCGCTCCAAGGTGCCGATGTCCAGCTTCTTCTCCACGCGCTCCGCCTCGAACGCGCCCACGGCGCTCGACACGGCGAGCGCGATGGCCGCGCTGACCGACGCCGTCAGGACGAGGCCCCTCTCCGCGTCGCCCGCTCCGGACGCCGCCGCACCCACGATGATCCCGAGGATCGTGAGAGCCCCGTCGAAGGCCCCGATGACGAAGTAGCGCCGGGCGATGGGCCCGAGCTCCGTGATCTCGCTGTATTCCTTGAACCGCTGTCGCCAGGGGGGTCGCTCCATGTCACCCGCTCGGCGTCGAAATGCGCTCCCGGGCCAGCCGCAGGGCGGTCTCCAACGCTTCCGTGAGTCCGTCGCTCCGCGGCCCCGCGCCTTGCGTGAAGTCGGGCCGGCCGCCTCCCTTGCCCTCGATGGACTTCACGGCTTCCTGGAAGATGGCCCGCGCGTCCACGGGGACCTCCGTCCCGTGGGAGACGATGAGGCTCGCGCCCGAGGCCGACCGGGCCCCGAGGATGGCCAGCGCCTTGGGATCCGCGCAGATCTCCTTGGAGAGGGCCATCAGGTCGCGCATCTCCCCGTCGATCTGGCGGACGACGACCTTCACGTCGCCCAGGTTCACCGCGCCCTCGAGGAGGTTCTTGGCCGCAGCTCCCGCGAGGTCCGCCCGGACGCGCTCGAGCTGGCGCCTCTGCTCGTGCCACTCCTCCAGGATGCGGTTCGTCGCGGAGGCCACCTGGCTCGTGCCTACGCCGAGGGCCTCCGCGGCCTTGGTCAGCTCGCGCTCCTGGGCCCGGACGGCCGCGAGGGCGGCCGTTCCCGCGGCGTATTCGATGCGCACGACGCCGTCCTGGATGCGCGTCGTGCGGAGGATCTTGATGAAGCCGACGTCCGCGGCGTTGGAGACGTGGGTGCCACCGCACGCTTCCGCGTCCCACTTCGGGATCTCCACGACCCGGAGTTCTCCGCCCGGGACCGAGCCCCCCTGGTAGAGACGGAATCCGTACTTCCGCTCGGCCATGTCCCGCGGCATGAACTTGGACCGAACGAGCCCGTCCTGGAGGACGCGGCCGTTGGCCAAGTCCTCGATCCGGGCAACCTCGTCCTCGGACAGGGCGTCGTAGTGCGTGATGTCCAGGCGCGCGAACTCCTGGGCCTTGTGGGCGCCCGCCTGCCAGACGTGGTTCCCCAGGACCTTCCGCGCCGCACCCAGGACGATGTGGGTGGCCGAATGGTTCCGGGTCAGGGCGTCCCGCCGCTCCGCGTCGATCTCGCATCGCACCCGCTTGCCCACGAGCCGCGACGCGTCTCCCCGAACGAGATGGACGACGGAGCCGCGGACCTTCTGCACGTCATGGACCTCGTATCCCCCGATGGTCCCGTGGTCCGCCTCCTGGCCACCGCCCTCCGGGTAGAAGTAGGTCTGGTCCAGGACCACGGCCTCTCCATGGACCGCGAGGACCTTCGCGCGGAAGACGCGCTTGCGGCGGTCCTCATACACACGGAGCTTGGTCAGCGGCAGGTCGTCCGGAACCGCGGGCTTCTTCTCGGCCTCCCGCACGGGCTGGATGTGCCGTTGCGCGACCCGCGCGTAGAAGTCGTCAGGTACCTCCACCGGGAGGGTCGAGAACTCCCGTACGACGTCCGGGTTGAGCCCGTGGCTGTCGTAGAGCTCGAGCAGCGCATCCACGCCGAAGGTCTTGTCAGCGGCGCGGAGCTCGCCCTCCATGCGGCCCACGATGGCGCGCCCCTTCTCCAGGGTCTCCCGGTACCGCTGCTCCTCCACCTTGAGGAGCTTGAGGATGTCGCCCTTGTTCAGGAAGAACTCGGGGTAGTCCTCGCGCATCTGGTCAATCATGAAGCTGATCGTGTCCGCCAGGGTGTACGAGATGTTCAGGTCCTTCAGCGCGCGGAGGCCCCGGCGGATCAGGAGGCGGGCGAAGTATCCCTCCCGGCTGTTGGACGGCATGACCCCGTCGCCCAGGAGGAAGATGAGCGCGCGGGAGTGGTCGCACACCGTGTAGAGGGATTCGAGCGGGCTGATCTGCGCCACGAGCTCCTCCACGGTGAGGTGGACCCGCTCCGCGGTCTGTCGCCGGATCTCGCGGACGTCCCCCAGGTTCTCCACCTTGAGCATCCCCGCGACCTTGGCGTACTCCTGGAGAATCGCCTCGTCCACGCGTTTCGCGCCCGTGGCCCGCTTGAGGTACGCCAGGGCGTCCCCGAACACGGCCTCGTAGGCCGACGTGGTGCCCTGGGAGATCCAGGTGAGCCGCTCGAGGCCGTACCCCGTGTCCACGACCTGCGTGTCCATGGGCACGTCCTTCCCGTCCACCTCGCGGTTCATCATGAACACGAGGGTCGCGGGCTCCGCGCCGCCGAAGACGACCTCGAAGCAGGGCCCGCTGTTGCCCCCGCCCCGCCACTCGTTCTCCTTGTACCGCACGACGGTCGGGTCGAGGCCGAGCCGCTCCGTGAGGAAGGTGTGGCACAATTCCACGGTGCGGTCCTTGAAGTAGACGGGCTTGCCGGGGAAGTTGAACGCGTGATGGGCCATCATCTCGAACATGGTGAAGTGCTGGCCCGTCTTGCCCACGTTGTCCACGTCGTTGAACCGCGCGCAGGGCTGGCTGATCGCGAGGGGGTTCGCGGGCGGGCTCGCCTGCCCGCTGATCACCCAGGGCTGGAAGGGGTACACGCTGGCTTGGGTGAAGAACACGTCGTCCCGCCAGCGCGCGACGATGGGATAACGCCTCACGCGGGTGTGCCCGTTCTGTTCGAGGAAGGAGAGGAAGTCCTCCCGCATCGCGCGGTACGTGAGCCGCTTCTTGAACGGCGACTGCCCCAGGAAGTCGTACTCCTGGCAGGGCGCCTCGCCGCAGGTCTCGTGCTGCCCGAGGGACCAGAACGGCGTCCCGCACTTCGCGCAGACCTGGCGGGTGAAGCCCTGGGTGCGAAAAAGCTCGACCTCGTACGGACTCTCCGGCATTTCGGCCGATGAAGGGCCGCCGGGCCTTAAAGGTTCCCGGGTCGCCGGGGGGCCGCGGGCCCGTGGTTCGTCCGGGGACGAACCCCTGCGGCTGGATTAAGTACAACCCGACGGATACGGGAGACGGAGGCGTTTGCTTGGAAGATCGAGTGGCCACCCCGTTCATCCTGTCGTTGCTGAGCGGTCTCTTCGTCCTCGCGGGGACCGTCATGGGCTTCGTGTACCTGCCGTCCTACAGCTCGTATCCGTACGGATACGTGCCGAACTACTTCGTCCCCTTCCTGGTCACCTCGGGGATCTGCGGCATCCTGATCCTGTTCGGCGCGTACATGCTGTACCTGAGGCCGCCGCTCCACGTGGCATGGGGCGTCATGATCCTCGTCCTGTCCGTGGCGAGCGTGTTCTCCGTGGTCACGGGCTTCTACGCCCTCTTCGGGTCCATCGGCACGATCTTCGGGCTTCTCGGTGGCGCCATGGCGATCGCCCTCCGCACGGGCGGCCTGCTCCCCGCCGCCGCGCCGGGATTCGTCCGGCTGTGCCCCGCCTGCGGACGATACGTCCCCCTGGCGTTCCCCTACTGCAGCTATTGCGGCAGCCCGGCCCCGACCGTCGCGCCCACGCGGCCGGGCATCCCGCCGTCGAACCCGCCGCGCACGCCGTAGTCGCAGCCTAGGCGGAAAACCGGCCCGCGACGTCCCGGTGGATCCCCTTCCGGCAGTCGATGCAGTACGCGGAGCTGTCGCTCGCGACGACCAGCTGCGTCCCGCCGCAGGTGGGACAGCGGACGCCGTTCGGGTTGTCCGGCTTGATCTCGGGGACGGGCTTCGCGCCCTTCTTCGCCTCGAGCACGCCGGCCCGGACGCCGCGGACCTTCCAGTGCGCGCCGATGCTCTTGGCCAGGTAGCCGTCGATTAGGGCGTAGAGCAGGCCGACCAGGAACACGATGACCGCCTGTTCCGTGAAGGCGAGCACGAAGAGCGGCGTGATCATGACGAAGAGGATGAGGAACTGGGCCAGGACCAGGGCGATGGTGAGGACGAGCCCCTGCATGAGGTACGCCCGCCATCCCTTCCGGGCGGGGAACCAGAGACGGTTCATCATCCAGGAGTTCAGGACGCCCCAGCCCACGGTGAGCAGCGCGAGGATCCCGATCAGGGCGACGAGGGGCGGGACCACGGTCACGGAGTCGAGATAGAGAACCCAGAGGTAGGCCACGATCGTGACGAGCGCGGTGTACACCGCTCCCTGGCCGAGGTACTTGGCGCCGTCGACCAGCGCGCTCTTCAAGCCCATGCCCACCCCGCCTCCCGCCGCAGCATCGTGGTTCCCTCTCCAGCCCTTCGGGGCGCGAAGCCGGAACGCACCGCGGCCGGCGTCACGCACGGCCTGAACGGACCGTCTCGGGAACGGCCCGCGTCGGTTTCAAACTTTCGTACCGATTGGGGGGTTCACGCTCTCCGGAGGAGCTCGCGCGCGATGACGAGCCTCTGGACCTCGCTCGTCCCCTCCCCGATCTCCGTGAGCTTCGCGTCCCGCATGAGGCGCTCCACGGGGTAGTCCCTGATGTAGCCGTAGCCGCCGTGGACCTGGATGGCCTTGTTCGTGACGAAGGAGGACATCTCGCTCGCGTAGAGCTTGGCCATGGCGGCTTCCTGCTTGAAGGGCCGGCCCCGGTCCCTGAGCCACGCGGCGCGGTGCACCAGGGCCCGCGCCGCCTCGATTCGCATGGCCATGTCCGCGAGCATGAACTGGATGGCCTGGTGCTCCGCGATGGGCTTGTCGAACTGGATGCGACCCTTCGCGTACGTCACGGCCTCCTCGAAGGCGCCCTGGGCCAGTCCGACGGCCATGGCCCCGATCCCGATGCGGCCGTTGTCCAGGATGCGGAGGGCGTTCACGAAGCCCCGGTTCTCCTCGCCGAGCAGCGCGTCCCACGGCACCTCGCATTCGGTCAGGAGGACCTGGGCGGTCCCGCTCGCCCGCACGCCGAGCTTGTCCTCGATCTTCCCGACCTTGAGGCCCGGGTTGTCCCGTTCCACGATGAACGCGCTGATCCCCTTGTTCCCCAGGTTGGGGTCGGTCACCGCCATGATGACGAACGTGCTGGCGACCGGGGCGTTCGTGCAGAAGTTCTTCGTCCCGTCGATGACCCAGCCCTGGGCCGTCTTCTTCGCGGACGTCTTCATCGCCGCGGCGTCCGAGCCGCTCGCGGGCTCCGTGAGGGCCCAAGCTGCGAGCTTCCGGCCGCTGGCCAGGTCCGGAATGTACCGCTTCCTCTGATCCGGGCTCCCCGTGAGCCAGATGTTGCCCATGCCGAGCGTGTTGTGGGCCGACATGATGAGGGCGTGGGACCCGCAGACCCGGGCGACCTCCTCGAGGGCGAGCGCGAAGCAGATCGTGTCCAAGCCGGTCCCCTCGTATTCCGTCGGGATGAGCATGCCCATGAGGCCCAGGGAGCCCATCTGGGCGACCGTCTTTGCGGGGAACTCGCCGGTCCGGTCGTGGTAGGCGGCCACGGGGCGGATCTCCTTCTCCGCGAAGTCCCGGACCGTCTTCCGGATCATCGCCTGCTCTTCCGTGAACGTGAAGTCCATGCTGGGTCCCGCGCCCGCAACGGGTCTCTCGGGCTTGAGCCTTCGCCCCTCAGGGCGTCGGACGCCGCCGCTGCTCGCCCAGAGTCCCGAGGGTCTTCCCCGCCTCCTGCAGCAGCTCAAGGGCGGCCTCGTGCTCCTTCGTGACGTAGTCGATGATGTCCGCGTACGCCCCCTTGAGGTAGAGGGCGGGCACCTTCCGTCCCGGCTCCTTGTCCGCGAACACGTGGAGGCTCGAGCCCGCGAACCGCCCTCGGTTCATCAGGATCAGGACGGGTTGCAGGTCGAGGATGGGCTTCGTGAACCAGTAGTACTTCAGCGTGGCCATGTCCCACTTGATAAGGCCCCACTTCGTGGCCCGCTCGATGAGAAAGGTCAGGTCGAACCGGAGACGGTTCCCGACGGGCACGAAGTCCCAGTCCGGCTGGAGCACGCCCTTCTCCAGGATCATCTGGATGATCTGCTTCTCGCCCCACTCCCACTCCGCCATGATCTGGAGCGCGCCGACGGGCTGCAACGCGTCGTCCAGCTGTCGGAACTGCACCGTGACGATCCGGTCCTGCTGGGGGTCGTCACCGGTGGTCTCCTGGTCGAAGTAGAAGAGCGTCAGGCGTACCTGCCCCGGTGACCAACCACGGGGCCTCACTTAAGGGCTTCCTCGCGGTCGGAAAGCCTCGATTAGGCGCGCCTAACCCGATGTGCGGCGAAGTTCGGGAACTCAGAATAATACCCATGTATATTCTCTTCATTGGTAGCAAACACTTCACGGACCGCACCCTCTAACGGTTCGGGCTCCTAAGGCTGCTCGGGAGCCGATGGAACGAATCGAGCATGACATCGTCGTGATAGGGTCGGGACTCGCCGGCCTCCGGGCCGCCCTCGAGGCCTCCCGCGTGAGTCATGGCCGCCTGGACGTCGGGATCGTCACGAAGACCCAGGCCATGCGCTCCCACAGTGTCGCGGCCGAGGGCGGCACCGCGGCGGTGCTCTACCCCGACGAGGGCGACTCCTACGATTCCCATATGTGGGACACGGTCAAGGGCTCCGATTTCCTCGCGGACCAGGACGCGGTGGAGAACTTCGTCCACGCCGCCCCGGAGGAGCTGCGTCTCCTCGAGCGCTGGGGATTGCCCTGGTCCCGCCGCGCGGACGGGCGGATTGCCCAGCGGCCGTTCGGCGGGCACGAGTTCCCGCGGGCCACGTTCGCCGCGGACAAGGTCGGTTTCCTCGAGATGCAGACCCTGTACGGCGCGGTCCAGGCCTTCCCCAACATCCACGTGCACCACGAATGGTACGTGACCTCCCTCCTGAAGGAGAACGGGCGGTTCGCGGGCGTGACCGCGATCAACCTGAAGACGGGCACCCTGACCGTCGTGCACGCGAAGGCGGGCATCCTGGCGACGGGCGGCGCCGGCCGCATCTACGGCTTCACCACGAACGGGCACCACTCCACGGCGGACGGGCTGTACATGGCGTACCGCGCCGGCCTGGCCCTCAAGGACCTCGAGTTCATCCAGTTCCATCCGACGGGCCTCGTGCCGAGCGGCATCCTGATCACGGAGGCGGCCCGCGGCGAGGGCGGGTACCTGGTCAACCAGGACGGCGAGCGCTTCATGAAGCGCTATGCGGAGAAGAAGATGGAGCTCGCGCCGCGCGACGTCGTCTCCCGGAGCGAGATGACGGAGATTAACCAGGGCCGTGGGATCGTCGGTCCCGAGGGGATCCAGTGTGTGGGCCTGGACCTGCGCCACCTGGGGAAGGAGAAGATCCTGGACCGGTTGCCCCAGATTCGCGAGGTCACGATGAAGTTCCTCGGGATCGATCCCGTGGACAACCTGATCCCGATCAAGCCCGCGGCGCACTTCACCATGGGCGCCGTCCACACGGACATCAGGGGCGCGACGGAACTGAAAGGCCTCTGGGCCGCCGGGGAGGCGGGTTGCGTGAGCATCCACGGCGCGAACCGTCTCGGATCCAATTCCACGGCCATCTGCCTCGTCTACGGTCGCATCACGGGCGCGGAGGCGGCGCAGTACGTGAAGGGGTGGCAGGGCAACGGCCTGCCCCAGGATCAAGTCCTCGCGGAGGAGAAGCGGCTGTTCGATGAGACGCTGAACGGCAACGGCGACGTGAGCCCGTACGAGGTCCGGGACCGCCTGCAAGCGATCATGGACCGGGACGCCTACGTCTTCCGGTCCGGCGAGGGCCTCACCCGCGCCGTGCGCGAGATTCGCGCCCTGAAGCAGGAGGCCTACCGCAAGATTGGCGACCCGGAGCGCGAGTACAACACGAACTTCCTCCACGTCCTCGAGCTGGACTCCCTGCTCAACGCGGCGGAGGTCGTCGTCGTGGGAGGCCTCGCGAGGCAGGAGAGCCGCGGAGCGCACACGCGCCTCGACTTCCCCAAGCGGGACGACGTGAACTGGCTCAAGCACACCCTCGCGCGCCGCGGCCCGGACGGCCGTCCGCAGCTCAGCTACGTCCCCGTCACGATCACGAAGCACCAGCCCGTGGAGAGGAAGTATTGACATGTCGGATGCCATCGTGTCCGTCGAGAAGGCCAAGGCCCCCAAGAAGGACCTGATCACCACCCAGGTGAAGTGGGGCTTCCGCCGGCCCATGAACCTGGAGAAGCTCGCCCTCCTCGCCCAGCGTGTCTCCGGCGTCGGCATCCTGGCCTACCTGTTCTTCCACATCTTCGTGACGGGGACCATCGTGGCCGGCCCGGACGGCGTGCCCGGCGGCGAGGACGTCTTCTCGGGCCTCATGGGCATGCTGTTCAATCCGTTGGCCCACATCGGCGAGCTCCTCGTCGTCGTGGGCGCCACGTTCCACGGGATCAACGGCATCCGGGTCATGCTCCTCGAGCTGACCCGGCTCGTGGGCCACCCGATCCGCCCCGACTACCCGTACAAGACCCAGATGCTGGGCAAGGGCCAGCAGTCCATCCTGCTCACCGCGATGATCATGGCCGGGCTGTCCACCATCGTGGGGATCTTCATCCTCTTCCTGGGGGCGGGCTGATGAAGGAGTCCACCCTGCAGCTGGTCAACTACATCATGATTCTCGCGCTCCTCGTGACCCTCGCCCTCCACCTGGCCATGCAGGCGTTCCTCGGCGTGAGCGGCTACGAGAACGCGCTGAGCTACAACGTCGCCATGTCGCGGTACCGGGATGCCCTCTCCGTGAGCCTGCTGACCATCCTGCTCATCGCGGCGACCTACCACGGGCTGTTCGGCCTGCGGAACATCCTGCTCGAGTGGCGGGCGGGGGCGTCGGTGGCCCGACTCCTGGCCGGGGCACCTCCCCCGCGCGCCGGCCGGCGAGTGGGCCCGCGGGTCGAACTCGGACTCCGCGGCCATGATCGACTTCAGGAAGCGCGCGTCGAGACGGTACTTCCGGGCGTACTTGAGGATCAGGTCGTCGTAGCGGTCGGTGAGGATGCCGCGGTTGAGCACCCAGACGCCGAACGGGTCGAAGAGGAGATCGAGCAGCTCGAAGATGTCGACGAGCCAGGAGTAGCCGGTCTCACCCCAGGCGATCGTCCAGTCGTGCTTGGCCGGCAGTAGCGCCGGGTCGACGTCGCCGAGCACGATGATGATCCCAACCGTGTCGTTTCCGGCGTCGAAGACGCGCACGGCGACGCCGGAGCGAACGGTGAAGTGGAAG